>Ga0208644_1000001_pt1 | contig 220473 bp, 256 predicted proteins | sample VirMetDEL_Nov_18_FD_184517 | JGI IMG/M metagenome (GOLD analysis project Ga0208644, IMG submission 184517) | Aqueous microbial communities from the Delaware River and Bay under freshwater to marine salinity gradient to study organic matter... | ecosystem: Environmental > Aquatic > Marine >...
TAAAACTAGAAGATGCTGGTATTGTTTACGAAACTGGTCCTTTTACTGAAAGTCATTGGAAGGACTGTCAGAAACTACCTAACGATTGGTATGTCGCTACTCAGAGTATTGAATCGTTTGGTGTGTTGAAGTAGTCTTGTTGACGATAACAATGATGTTCCAAACAAAGACAATTAAGACTAGGACTGGGTATAGGTCTAGGCCTTGGTCTTGGTCTAGGTCTAGGTCTTGGTCTAGGTCTAGGTCTGGATCTTGGTCTATGTCTTGGTCTAGGTCTTGGTATGGGGCTTGGTATGGGGCTTGGTCTGGGGCTTGGTCTAGGTCTGGGTCTTGGTCTAAGTCTTGGTCTAGGTCTGGGAGTAATTGATGTTCCAAACAAAGAGAATTAAGACTAGGTCTAAGTTTGATTTTGGGTCTAGGTCTAGGTATTGGTCTAGGTATGGGAGTAATTGATGTTCCAAACAAAGAGAATTAAGACTAGGACTAGGTCTGGGTATAGGTCTAGGTCTGGGTATAGGTCTAGTTCTGGGTATAGGTCTAGGTCTGGGTCTTGGTCTTGGTCTAGTTCTGGGTATAGGTCTAGGTCTGGGTCTAGGTCTGGGTCTTGGTCTAGACCTTGGTCTAGGCCTGTGTCTTACTCTGGGAGTAATTGATGTTCCAAACAAAGAGAGTTAAAACTAGGTCTGGGGTTAGGTCTTGGTCTGGGTCTGGGTCTTGGTCTTGGTATGGATCGCGGGTAGAAAAAGATAATTGGGTCTATAATCTACCTAAGAACTACTACGAATAAGAGGAATAGGATGAAAATATTTGATCTTGAACAAGAGATTATGAAGGCTTGGCATGTCGTAGATGACATCCAACTTCTTAATGAGAATGTCATGGAAACAGATATGTCTACTGACGATATTGCTAATGCTCTTCTTGGATTAGAAAAGCTGTACAATATGAGATTTGAAAAGGTTTTTAATACGTTTGAAGAAGTCTGCAAAGAATATCATGCAATGAGGAAACAAAATGAAAACGATTACACTCAGAGTTGAAGATTGCGACCAAGTTGTCATCGACGATCTGAAAGATTCTTATCATTTGAGCAATCAGTTTGATAGGGATGAAAATGAATCCAATGGAGAAAAAATATGCTTATTAGTACTAGCGTAGATGTAGATGTAGATGTAGATTTAGACGATTTTGACGAAGACGACCTTATAGACGAACTTGAAAGACGTGGGTTTTACGTAAGCAAGCATAAGCCACATATCGAAGTCTTAGACAAAGAAGCTCTACAATTTTTGCTGGATCTGGTTGACAAACAGACCGAAACGTGGTATACTCGTAGAGTAAGAGAAAAATTACTGGAGATATTGTGTGGTAATTAAACACGAACCACTGTTTAACACTCAACGGGGTTGCGAACTCTAATCCAACAAAGATGAGATGAGGATGAAAACGATTACACTCAGAGTTGAAGACTGTGACCAAGTTGTCATCGACGATCTGAAAGATTCTTATCATAGGAACAATCGGTTTGATAAGGTTGACTGTTCAAATGACGTTCTTGAGCCAGACTTTGAGTTACTCAAGGCAATTCTAACTGTGTTAGCATACTATATGCCGCATGAGGATTATGAAGAGTGGGTTAAAATGAATCCAATGGTGAAAGAAAATGACTGATTATAATCCTGACAATTGGGTTGTTATTAAAATGAAGTGTGATGATCCTCATTATCGTGTGCTCGCTGGTTGGAGCGGTGGATACCTTGACGGCGACAGTTGGCGTATGAACAGTGGCATTACTCGTGTAGAGGATGCCGGTGATAGATTTAACTTCTATGGATCAACTGGCAGTTGCTATAGTTGCGGTAAAGAGAGTTATACTCTACGCAACAACAATGCTCACATTTGGACACAGTTGCAAGAACTATACGGTGATAAAGTTGAAATGATGCCAGAAGAAACAGACTGGCTAGGCATGGATTGGATTATTTGAGGCGATTATGAAAGTTAAAATAGGATCTTATCCAAACAGACTCCGATCTCGTGTTTATGAGAACTATATGAGCAAGAAGTATGGTTATGTGAATTGGCCCAATGAGCATTCACGATTTGAAAACACACTTGAATGGGTGGAAGATCGTATGCAAGATGTTTATAATGTGTTTAACTGGATTTGGTTTGATCGACGCACACAAAAAGTAAAAGTGCGTATTGATCCATGGGACACATGGAGTATGGATCATACTCTTGCTCCTATTATTTTGCCTATGCTAGTACAATTAAAGGAAACCAAGCACGGTGCTTCACATGTTGATTTGGAAGATGTACCCAAGGAACTACACGGTAAGAAACTTACCAAGAAGCAGAAAGAACAGGGCGATGTAGATGACAAACATTTCGAACGCTGGGATTGGGTCCTGAACGAAATGATTTGGGCTTTTGAACAAAAGTGCCGTGACCACTGGGAAGAAGATTATTACGGTCCATTTATCGAAGGTGAAGATGACGGAATCTTAGGCGGACATTTTGAATGGACCGACGACGAAGGTAGACAGAAACATCAAGAAAGAATGAGCAATGGATTTAGACTGTTTGGAAAATATTTTGAATCGCTATGGGATTGAAATGATGATTAAACACGAACCAATTTTTGATACTGACAAGATTTGCGAACACTATAGCAAGAAAGATGGTGAACTATTACATGATTTTGAAACCCAACAAGTTCAGAGATTGATAGACTATCTTGACGTTGTTAAGACTCCACACAGTGATGCATTTGATATGCCAAAATTGCACAATGATTTTAAGAAGTTTTATCAACAGTACGATGTTAGAAGAAATAAAAACTTTTCAAGTACTTTTGCCAGTCTCAGTAACTGGTACGAAACGCTGTAACGATAAATATGGTTATGGATATTGTAATTTGTAGTATTCCGCGAATGAGTATATATTATCCGCCAGCCGCCCCTGCACTAATCAAAGCAAGTGTACAAGCAGCTGGCTACACTGCAACGACCGTTGACTTTGTGATTCAGTTCCATGACAAATACTTTGGAACACCAATGTGGGATCAACTTGATCAATGGCTAGTCCTTGAAACAAATGATCCTGAATCCTATGCAATCATGAAACAAGAAGCTGATCAGTGGGCAGATCAAATGTTATCACTATCACCTAAGTGGATAGGCATAAGTGTTTTTAGTTTTGAAAGTCACAAAATAGCAAAGTTACTTTGCATTAGTATCCGTAAAAAAAGCACTGATGTAAAAATTGTCCTCGGCGGTGCTGGACTAAGCGGGGATGTATATGATGTAGGTGCTCAGTACAGAAACAACAACCTCTGCGATGAAATTATCACTGGTGACGGTGAGGCCAGTATCATTGAACTACTACGAGAAACCTACAACGGAAAATTTGATCGATTGGATGATCTAGATCACTGGCCGCATGCAGACTTCAGTGATTACGATTTGGACTTGTACAAAGCAAACAAGCAACGCAAAAATGATATACCAACAAACAAGATGGATGTGTGGCAAGGATATGGCAATGCCTGGTATCGTAGCGACGAGATACTCACACTGCCATTGGTAGGATCAAGAGGATGTGTGCGCAAGTGTTCATTCTGCGACATTCCGCATTTGTGGCCCAAGTATAAAACTCGCAGTGCAGAAAATATTGCACAAGAAGTTATTGCACAGTATGAGCAACATAACGTGCAGCGTTTTCACTTTACAGATAGTTTGATAAATGGCAATCAAAAGAATTTTCGTAACTTGGCGGAAATACTCAGCGAATATAGAACACGCACAGGCGCAGACTTTACTATTACAGGACAGTACATTTGTCGTAGCGAAGAACATGAAAGTCAAGAATACTACAATCTATTGAGCAGTGCAGGCTTTAAAATTCTTGAAATTGGAATTGAAAGCGGCAGTGAAGCAGTGCGCTGGCATATGGGTAAAAAGTTTACCAATCACGACGTGGATGTACTATTGGAGAGATTGCACAAGGCTGATATGAAGGCTGTGCTATTGTTTATTGTTGGATACCCAACCGAGACCATTGAAGACTTTCACCACACAATGGACATGCTAACAAGATATCAGCCCTATGTAGAAAGCGGCACAGTGGTTGAAGCATGTCTTGGCGGAACTCAACACATCGATCCCAATAGTGCTTTAGGTAAAGATCCTCATATCGTTACCAGTATTGATAGCAAAGGCAACGTAGATTATTTTAATTGGACATACAGTAAAAATACAGAACTAACATTTAAAGAACGCATTAGACGTAGACTTGTTGTCATGGAACATGCACAAAGTCTAGGATATTTAAGCCCAACAAACAATCAAGAAATTGCAATTCTAAGAAAAAGATGGAAGAACGTCAATGAAACTAACAATACAACTGCGAACAATGACTGCCTTGCAGCGCGGCCCGAACTTGCGCACCAGGGTCAACAAGCAATTACTGCATGAAGTTGACGACTTACAGGCAGATACCGAGTTAGAATTAGAATTTGATCCTCAAGATGCAAATCAACTTGTAATAGAACATTGGGGCAAGTACCCTATGCACATAGCTCCTGGAGAAGATATTGCATGCGAAGTTGTTAGCATAAAGTTTGATGGCATTCAGATTCATCGTAACTTGTTATACACAGCAGAATTTTATCCAAATTGGCAATACAGTGATGCGCCCAACATTGTATCAGATAGTTGTTACATAGGATATAACGGCGTATGGAGTTTGGTATTTCCCCGAGATCCTATAGGTTGGACCCTTGACTATATTGAAAAAGAAATGTTTGACTTGGGAACTGATTACAATCATCAAGAAATAGGTGATGATATAGGTGCCCAAGACTTGGCAGATTTCAAGAAAGATTTTTTTTAGTCACAACACTTTAAAGCATTAAGTACTGGTACGATGAGCTATAATTACAACAGCAGTGAGCCAATCAAAATTGCGCTTGCTGACCTAAACCCACGCGAACGTGAACTGCTAACAGAAAGCAAAACATTTTGTATGTATCCTTGGATACACCTACATGCATATCCGACAGGCGAAGCATATCCTTGCTGTCATGCAGAAATGGGTGTTGGGCAGGTGGGAAACTGCAAAAACAATACCATGCAGGAGATTTGGAACAGTCCGGAGCAAAAACAGTTGCGTGTTGACATGCTAACTGAACAGCACAATCCTGCTTGTGGACGCTGTTACGAGCAAGAAAAATCAGGTTTCTTTTCAGGCCGTCAAAGTGCAAACAAACACCACGGACATCACATTGACAGAGTGTTTGAAACACAAGCAGACGGTGGCTATGATGACTTTGAAATGACCTATTGGGATATTCGATTTAGTAATCTATGCAATTTAAGTTGCAGAAGGGTATACGGATATTACTCCGAAACAAATTAAAGAGATACAAGTATTTATGGACGAACTAAGCGAGTATAGTCCAATTCGCTGGGGATTTAATAACTTTATTAATTATTGGGAAGATGCAACATACGAGGAATTCAAAAATGGCACGGATGAAGGTTGTTGAACCATTACCAGAACCTATGTATTGCTGGTGCGTAGATTATTGGATCAAAGTACAGCACTGGCAAAATTCAATGGATCCAGAAATGCTTTGTAGGTTATTTGCAGCAACAGTTTTATTGCAATGAATAAATAGAATATGACTCATGAGGATTACACTGTTGGATGTGTGACATTTCCCAAGACAAAAGAGGGTTATATTAACTTCCTAAAAGCTCAGCGTGATTATCTAATAGGAAGAAGAGCCACTATCAGATCAACAGTGCTAACAAATGTATATTATCCAGGTGAATATGAGAGAAATGGACCAATGGTAATACCTATAAAAAAAGATAAATATACAAATGGGCGTAAAAATTAATGAATCAACTGAAGTTCAAATCCCTTTAAAATTAGTTGTTGGCATAATATTTGCTATTATTTCTGCATCTTATTTTGTTTTTCATATTGAAGAGCGCATTGACTTTTTGGAAATGAAGTTAGAAAAATTTGCAATGCAATTTGAAAACTACAAAGCGCAACCCAGTAGAGGACATACCGAAATTGAAGTTCTCAAGACACAACTGGAAAATATACAAAAACAGATAGACTACATTTCTCAAGGAAAAAAATAATAGTGATTAACGCAGATGAAAACAAAGAAGCAGAAAAGAAAGAAGACGAAGGCGTAGAAGTTGGAGTCAGTAACGATTTCACTGCTGGAAGACCTGCTGAAGAACAAGCTCATGTAGGTACTGGAGCAGAAGCAAATGCAAATACTACAATTGCAGGGGTTGACTTAGAAGCACACGCAGGCGCTGAAGCACACGCTGGTGCAGGTACAGAAGTGACTAATACTACTGTTGCCGCAAATGCAGAAGCAGTTGTTAGTGCAGAAGCAGGCGCAAGTGCCTCCTACGGTGATACCACAGTAGAAGCTCACGCAGGTGCAGAAGCACACGCAGAAGCAGGCGCACAAGCAGGTGTAAGTGGCGGCAATGCATATGCACAAGCAGGTGCAGAAGTTGGTGCAAGTGCAGAAGCAAGTACTAGTGTTAGTCAGCAAGTAGGGGATGTAGAAGTTAAAAACGAAACATCAGTACACGCAGAAACAGGCGCAAGTGTTGGTGCTGATGCACAAGTTGGCAAAGACGGTGTAGCAGGACATGCTGGCGCACACGCAGGCGCAAGTGTTGGTGTAGATAACACAACTAGCGCATACGACAGCAACGGCAATGGTGGATCAGCAACTGCTGGTGTTAGTGTTGGAGTACAAGCAGGCGCAGAAGTAGGCGGCGGAGCAACTATGGATGATGGTGTTGCCACTGTTGGTGTTAGCGGAGAAGTTGAATTGCTAGTAGGAGTTGATGTTGACCTAAGCGTTAGCGTAGATACAAAGCCAGCACAAGAAGCAGTAGTTGATACTGCTAATACAGTAGCAAAAGAAACTACAAAAACCGCAGACAAAGTTGTTGATACAGCAAAAGACACTGGTAAGAAAGCAGGCGATGCTATCTCAAAACCATTTAAGAAAGTTAAGAAACCCTGGTAATACTTTTACAAAACTACATATAATATTAAAGATTTAAATCTTTAATATTATCTTCCAGTTCCTGCCAGCAACGATTAGCAAATCCATTATAGAACCAATTATAGTTATGTTCCAGTATGGGTTTCATTTTTTCTCGCATTGCTTCACATTCATCTAAATCCATATCAGCCACACGATTTACAATGTCTGCTACCGCTTGTAATCGTTGGTCTTCGTCAACAATGTTATCGTAGTCTTCGCTCCAGAAATCTTTAAAGGTTTTAAATCCATAACTCCGTAGATATTTTAATGCTCCACTTCCGCACAGTAGCACAAATGGCTGTTTGAGAACCATGGGTTTGAATATTTTTTCCGTTAAATGAACTCGATCAATCATTGTTTCTGCTACAACGTGTAGGAAACTTGTAGCCCAGGGCGTGTACACAAACTGACTCTTGTCCTTATCATGATATCTAATAGCAATTTCAGCACTGCTGTTGGTGTGTTCATCAAAACTACTAGGCATTACTGTATTACTTGGAAGGATTTCATTTATACCTCGCTGGGTATAAGGATCCTTGTCAAGTAAACTGTAAATTCCTTTGTCGGTTTCTATTAGATTTAAGAACTTGATTCTATATTTCCTTAGATCGTCAACAAGTCTAGTCGCACAAATAAATCTGTGTTCAATGGGTTTATAATCTGTGTATAACTTAATTCCATTATATAGTCTATACCAGTGTTCTGCTGCTAGCACACCATTACCAAAAAAATGTACGGGTGTACAATTATACTGGTTAAGTTGATCAATTTCCCGGGATATTTCGCTGTGTAGTACTAAATAATTCCATTTAAAATTTGGCACCATAGTAGTTGAATCTTCTATGAACTTCTTTGTAGTCTGCCAAAATATGTCATCTAGATCATAAAATATGGGTTCAAAGCTGTGATTAACAAAATATAAAATATATTTTATATTTTCATTAAATGATATAATATTATTTAACTTTTTTAATTGTACGTACATTCTTCCGTCATTTTTCCAATGATTAACTATATGATCCTGACTACTGTCAAATCTATAATTGTTGGCAAAGATTCTGAATACACTATCATCTATATACGTTTTGTTTATAGTGTCCAGTATTTTATGATTTATATATTCTATGTCTTGCATTGTATAAGTATTAATATGCGTATATTATCCAATAATGAATGGGATCCACTAAAAAATGTTATTGTTGGTTCAGCAAACTTTGCAAATTGGCCTGTTAGTTGTCCTGATTTTAGAAAGCAGGAACAAACAACAACCTGGAAAGAAACACCATTGCCATCAGGTCCTGTAAGAGATACTATTATACAGGAAGCCAACCAGGATTTACAATACTTATCTGATGCTTTAACCAGTTTGGGAATAACAGTATACAGGCCCAGCGATATAGACTTTCAAGACCGAGATGGTTTTTATAACTATTGCCCCAGGGACAGATTACTCATAGTGGGAGATACCATAATTGATGCTCCCATGGCCTATGCTTGCAGAGATCTGGAACGTGAAGCATACGACTTTTTACCTGATAATTGGATAAAGCCCATGGGTCGCTGGGATGCTGCTAACGTTTGTAGGTTAAACGATGATCTTCTGTATCTCGTAAGTGAAAGTGGAGATCTAGCAGGCTATAAATGGTTGCGTGATTTTTTTCCTAGCAAAAGAGTTCATCTGGTGGAGTGCTACAGTGGTGTTCATATTGACAGCACCATCGTTCCAGTTAGGGAAGGACTGGTTGTCCTAAACGCTCTACGTATTACAGAAGACACTGTTCCAGTGCCACTTAAAAACTGGGACAAGATCTGGATACACGAACCTACTTATCAACCTTTTGTTGATTATCCATATGCTAGTAACTGGATAGGTATAAACTTTTTAGTAGTAGATCCCAGCAGCGTGATTTGCGATCCCAAACAGGAGTATTTAAGACATCAATTAGATAAGTATAATGTAGATAGTTGGGGAATAGACTTAAGGCATAGTAGAACACTGGGTGGCGGACATCATTGTGTAACACTGGACCTACACCGCGAATAAATAATAATAAAGGGTTAGAGTATTGGATACAATAGAATATTTTTTAAACAACATTAACATTAGCGTGTTCAATAAAAGCAGCCAAGTTAAAGCAAAAACTTTTACAGATCTTTTTAGCGTAGATCACAGACCAGAGCTAAAAAATACCTATCTAGTAATAGGTAAAAACATTGTTAGCCATGGATTACAACAACTTGGGTTTGATGTTACCATAGCAGCTGGAATAGACAAATCTTTTTCGGTAGAGGACGCCGTAAATACAGGAAAAACCTGGGATTATGTTATTGCGCCGGACGAATACTTTGTAAACTTTCAATCAGAACGTGAACAGGTAGATCATATTTTTAAACTTTGTAACCTAGCAAGCAAGGGTCTATTTACAACGCTAAAAGATTATAAGAACATGCATGTTAGTCAAAGATTTTTCCAGGATCCTTTTGAAGTAAAACAAGATGACGGCAACAGTGTTATTATTAGAAAGCGTGACTGGAATAGCAATGATAAACAACAGTGGACACAACGAGATTATATTATCAAGAATAATGAATTAATTATTAGTGATCCAGTTCAATGCAGAACAATGTATTTTAAACAGCTAGCAAAGTTTAGTCATGATGCTGGCGCTAAGACATTTCAAGTAGAAAAGAAGCAGATGTATAAACCACTTTTTAGTAAAACCTTTGAGTATATAGTATACATAAGCTTCTAAACAAGGAGCAATCAATGAGCGCACAAGCAGCGTTTAAAGACAGTTTAGATGAACAAGTTAACAACCTACTAGAAAGTTATGTAAAGGATGTTGTTAATCGTAACTTTTACCTGATTAACAAACACTTAACAGAGCGTATTGATCAGGTTTTAAAAGCAAGTATTAGTGAAAAAATAACGGACTGGGAATTTCCTGAGTGTAGTATACCCAGCACCAGTATTAATTGGCAGGATTTTCGTCTTTCTACTTCAGCAATTCAAGGATATAAAAACCTAACCGGAGTAGAGGATTTAAGTAATAGTGTAGAACTTACTATTCTTGACGGTGCTGTTGTTGCAGAAAACAGTATAGTTACAAAACATGTTAGCACTGACAGTTTAGAGGTTGCTAGTGAACTAAAGCTCAGTGACCTTACATTTAACAGTTTAAGAGATAGAATAGTTAATACTATTAATATTCCTGAAATTCCTAAAATTCCTGAACAAAAGGACTGGAGTTTTAAAATAGCTGAACTAGATGCTAAAATAGAAGTTAATCAAAGTCGTCAAGAGCATCTTAGGCAACTAGAAGTAAGCGGAGAAGCACTACTCAGCGATGTACTTTATACTACACCTGGCAACAAACGTGTGGGAATAAACACTTTAGACCCCAGTGATGCTTTAACTGTCTGGGATCAGGAAGTTGAAGTAGTAGTTGGCAAGCATGCTAATCAACAGGGATATGTGGGTACAAGACGCAGACAGGATCTAAATATAGGCGCCAATAATAAAGTAGGTATTGTCATAACCAGCGATGGTAATGTTAGGATAGATAAACTTAGGTTAATGGGTAGAACAATTTCTGAAAGTGACAGTGTTCCAGGGTTTGCTGCTAAGACTGGAGACATTGTTTTAAACAGCAAACCAAAACCAGGAGCATACATTGGCTGGATTTGCTTGGATGGTATAAAGTGGTCAGGGTTTGGAAAAATAGAGTAATGAGTGTGGCATTTTGCATAGGTAATGGCGAGTCTAGGCAGGGTTATAACGTCGATAATCTAGCACAGTATGGCAAAGTTTATGCTGCTAATGCTTTCCACCGAGACTTTACACCACATTATTTAATTTGTTGTGATCAAAGAATGGTAGACGAGGCACTGCTGAATAAAAACTATTTTGGTCCTATCTTTACTAGGAAAAAATGGATAAGCAGATATTCAAGTCCAAGAGTAAAAGCATTACCAGATTTTAGCTGGAAGGAAGATCAAAAATGGCAACAAAGTTTTCACTGGGGCAGCGGCTTACATGGCGTTCATCTAGCATGTAAACAAAAAAGCAAAGTTATAGTTTGTGTTGGTCATGATTTATATGGCATAAAAGGAAAACACAACAATATTTACAAAAGCACAAATAATTATTTAAATGAGACTGAGCCAGCGGTTGATCCTAGCTTTTGGATAAAACAGTTCTTGCTATTATTTCAGGAATTTCCAGACATTCAGTTCTATATGTGTCAAACAAATGCTAGCACCTGGTTTATACCAGAAAATTGGCCTAATCAGATAGTAACAAATATTAGCCCTAGTTGTTTTCAGATTAGGCGTAATGTATATATTCATGAATTAAGTGAGATACAAAATGAGCTTTCTAGGACCTAATGGACAAATACTTATAAGCCACAGAGGCAATATTTCTGGCAGAATTATTGACCAGGAAAATGATCCTGCATACATTCAAACTGCTCTAGATCAGGGGTATGAAGTAGAAATAGATGTATGGGTTAAAGAAGACACCAGTGGTATATTTCTAGGTCATGATGCACCGGAACATTTTGTAAAAATAGATTTTGTTAGACAACCAGGTCTATGGTGTCATGCCAAAAACTTTTTAGCATTAAACAATTTACTAAGTTTAAATGTTCAGTGTTTTTATCACAGCAATGATAATTACACTCTTACCAGCACAGGATGGATCTGGGCATATCCTGGCCAGCCAGGAAATAAAAGAAGTATAGCAGTAATGCCAGAATGGTACGATACTGACGTAACTAAATTTGGCGGCATATGCAGCGATGTGATTGAGAAATATAAATGACTGTTAAACTTGTAGTATTTGATTTAGATGGTGTGCTTATTGATAGCAAGCAAATACATTTTGAAGCTCTCAACCGCGCTCTAGGTACTGAATATGCTATAAACATTGAAGAGCATTTAAGCACCTACGATGGATTACCTACACGAACAAAACTAAATATGTTAACAGAACGTCGTGGCTTGCCCACTGATAGACATGCTGACATAGCTAGAGCCAAACAACGTGCTACAGTTGAAATTCTTAAAGAAACAATAACGCCTAGATCTGATTTTATTGATATGTGTAGAGAACTTAAAGATCGTGGCTATATGTTAGCTTGTGCTAGTAATGCTGTTAGAGATACTGTTAAAATGAGTTTACTACAACTGGGTTTAGTAGAGTATTTTGATTTCTGGTACAGCAATGAAGATGTGGCACTGGGGAAGCCACACTTTGAAATGTATTTCAAATGTATGCTTAAAGCAAACGCAAAGCCCAGTGAGACACTTATTATAGAAGATAGTCATATTGGCAGACAGGCTGTGCTAGATGCTGGTTGTCATCTACTAGCAGTGGTAGATACACAGGATGTTTATTTAAGCAAAGTACTGGATAAAATAGAGGAAGTTGACACAGCCCCCAAACATAGTATACCATGGAAGAGTAAATCAATGAACGTATTAATACCCATGGCCGGAGCAGGCAGTAGATTTGCCGAAGCTGGCTACACATTTCCAAAACCTCTTATTGAGGTAGGCAACAAGCCTATGATTCAAGTTGTAGTAGACAACTTGAATATAGATGCACATCATATTTTTATAGTGCAGGAAGAGCATTACGAAAAGTATAATTTAGAAACAGTTCTTAATTTAATCAAGCCAGATTGCACTATAGTTAAAGTAAATGGTATAACAGAAGGCGCTGCCTGCACAACACTACTAGCAAGGGAGTATATCGACAATGAAGAGCCACTGGTTATCGCAAACTCAGACCAATTCGTGGAATGGAACTCAAATGAAGTCCTCTACGCTTTTAGTACTGAAGGAGTGGGCGGAGGCATACTCACTTTTGAAAGCACACACCCAAAATGGAGTTACGCTAAAACAGATGAAAACGGATGGGTTACTGAAGTTGCTGAAAAACAGCCTATTAGCAACAATGCCACTGTTGGCGTCTATTATTATGCACATGGCTGTGATTATGTTGCTAGCGCAAATAGGATGATAGAAAAAGACATACGTACCAACAATGAGTTTTATGTATGTCCTGTGTATAACCAGTTTATAGAAACTGGTGGAAAAGTTAGAATAAAACAAATAAATCGTATGTGGGGACTAGGTACGCCAGAAGATTTAACTAACTTCATGGCTAACTATACAGGAGCATACTAATGTCAATTTATACGAATAAATACACAGTCACAGGAAAAATGATAGCAGACTTTGGCAGCGCCACTGGAGATATGAATCCAGTTCATTTTGATGAAAGTTATGCTGCTAAAACCAGATTTAAGAAACCAATAGCACACGGCATGCTCACAGCCGGATTAATTAGCGCAAGTTTGGTAGATTGCTTTGGTGAAGGCACAATCTACGTTAGCCAACAACTAAATTTTAAAGCACCAGTTTACTACAAGGATGAAGTAGACATTGTCTTTGAAGATATTACAGAAATTACTAATTCTAGTAAAGTGAGTTTTACAGCAAAAGCATTTGTAGGCGACACTCTAATTCTAGAAGGTACAGGCACAGTTATTCCAGGCGATAGATGAATACTATTGATAAAATTACCAATAGTCGCAAGCCTAAATTAGTAGTAAACAAAAGAGGTTAATATATTTGTATTTTTATATTAAAATATAAAAATGTTTGTATTTTTATATTAAAATATAAAAATGTAGTTGAAGGCTGGGCCCTAATAATTAAGGGTAATCCTCACATGGTGGTTGACACAACTCACTAGTATGTTACAATTAATACATGAGAATAGGATTCGCATGTAAGTATTTTCATCCAGATCGCAGTCTTAAGAAGAAGCTTCTGGAAGAAATCGAACGGCCGTTAAATGAACGGTCAACTACAATTACCTGGTTAAACAGACAGACACAGGATGTAGCAGAGCAACGTCTCTGGGATATCATGGTGCATAATATCCAGGGGATAGAAAATTTAGTTAAATACGTGGGGAGTTTACCAGATGATTTACGCATGGTCCGCATTGGAAGTAATATCCTTCCTGCTTATACTGAGCCTAACTGGCGTTACTATTGGCAAGAACCTAGTGTTCAGAGGTATTGTGAATCCCAGTTTGCTCGCGTGGGTGAACTCGCAAGGAGTCTTGATGTTCGCCTCAGTTTTCACCCTGGTCAGTTTGTTGTTTTGGCAAGTGATAAGCCTGATGTTGTAGATAGGAGCATTGAAGAATTTGAATATCACACGGACATGGCCCGTTGGATGGGTTTTGGCAAACGTTTTCAGGACTTCAAGATCAATGTCCACATCGCGGGTAGAGCCGGTCCAGCCGGTATACAAAGCGCACTTAGAAGACTCTCGCCTGAAGCAAGGAACACCATTACCATTGAAAACGACGAAATCAGCTGGGGAGTCGACGCAAGCCTCCAGCTTGAAAAAGATCTCGCTTTGGTGCTAGATATTCATCACCATTGGTGTCATAGTGGAGGAGAATACATAAATGCAGATGACGATCGTGTTAAGCGTATTATTAATAGTTGGAGGGGTGTGCGCCCTGTTATTCATTATAGTGTTAGCCGTGAAACGCATACAGAAGGACATAGACGAGATGTGCGACCTGATTATACGGCACTCGAATCAGCTGGATTAAAACGCGGTAAACTCAGAGCACACAGTAATACATACTGGAACGATGCGTGTAATGAGTGGGCATGGCAGTTTACTGAGGATTTTGACATTATGTGCGAAAGTAAATACAAGCAAGTAGCAAGCATTGACTTCTACAATCGCATGACAGGAAATACAGTAGATGCCACACATAGGGATCATAGGCGCAGGTAATATTGGTTCAACAATCTACGCTTATTTAAAAAAGAAATATAAAAATATAGCCATTGCTGATCAGAGAACTGGTAATAACATAGAACTTGTAAATTTTAGCAATACCAAGGAACTAACCCAGTTCATTGCTGATAAAGATTTAATTATTAATGCTGGTCCTTATCACTATAATCGCAATATAGTAGATATTTGTTTTCATAAAAACATTGCTTATTTTGACTTAACAGAAGACGTAGAAGTTACAAATTACATTAAGAGTTTTGACTATCAATCTGCTTTACTTGCGCCACAATGTGGATTAGCGCCTGGTGCAATAAACATTATTGCTAGTGATCTAGCTAGCAAACTAGATGAAGTGTACAAGTTAAAATTAAGAGTAGGAGCTCTGCCTAGATTTGTTAGCAATGAGATGAGCTATTACTTGACCTGGAGCACTGAAGGTCTTATTAATGAATATTGTAATCCATGTGACACATTATATCAGGGTAAGCTGGTTAAAGCTCAACCACTTGACGGCTTAGAAAACATTTTTATAGATGGAATACAGTACGAAGCATTTAATACCAGTGGCGGTGTTGCTACTATGTGTGAAACATATGCCGACAAAGTACAGGATCTTAATTACAAAACCATAAGATATCCTGGTCACTGTGAAAAAATGAAGTTTTTGCTTAATGACTTAAACTTAAAATCCAACAAAAAAACATTTGTAGATTTATTTAATCAAGATGTGCCATATACAACTGACGATGTTGTTGTCATATTCGTAAGTGCTCAGGGTAAAATTGGTGACAGATTACAAGAACTCACGTATACTCAAAAGGTATACGGGGATAGTGATTATAGTGCTATTCAAAAAACAACTGCTGGTGGTGTTTGTAGTATTGTAAACTTATATGTTGATGATAAAATTCAACAAACTGGATTTTTAAATCAAGAAAATGTAAGTTTTGCAGACTTTACTAGCAATACATATGGAAGCATATATTCAATTTAAAAAGTTAATTTAAATCAAACAAGTATTACAAGCAGACAAAGAGCATTAACGTTAATTATTATACTGAGATGCCTTTAGCACAGGGCGTTAAATTTGATTTTTAAAGTAAATTAATCTGCCTTTGATTAAAGTCTGAATCACTCCAGCAATACTGGTAACAACAAGACTCGTCTGAAGTTTGTATTTTGTAGACATCTAGATGTTTTGATAATAGAAACTGCACAGTATTAGCTACATCAGTTTTAAAACTCTTGTTTAAATTAACTTGTGCTACCAATGGATGCCCGATAGTTAACGCTGGGTCTTCAGGATCCCAGCCATGTTTTTTAAGCCACACAACAAATTTATCGATTTCCCCTTGGTGCCAGGGATGGCCTTTGCTAGACTTACTCCAACTAATATCAAAATCTGCACTTGCTTCTATCTGTGGGCGCAAGGACGTGGTTACTAATTCATTAATGTTAACATCGCCTTCGTCTTTGAACACTTCCCAATGAGTTTTGCTTACTGATTTGTTAACACCAACGTAAACTTCTCCCAGGCTTCTGTGCAAGGTGTTTACTCCAAATAACTCGTAATCTTTTTCTGGATCTAGTTTAAACCTTGGTGTGTTTAAGAAACAAAATAACTGATTATACTGTACCCATTCTGGAGCGTATTGTCTTTTCCTTTCTGACAAGACAAAACTTTCAAGTTCGTGACACAATAAATTTAATTTTCTTATGCAGAGTTTAATTCTAGGATCAGCTAACTTGTAGTAAGAGCTTATGTTTCTGCTATGTCCTTGTAAGTCTTCAAAATATCTATGAAGCCAATTTGTTTTGTCATGTATTAACTTATGTCCCGGCTTGTTATAACCAACTTCCCCCTCAGTAATAACTAACTCTGGCAAAAATTTATCGTCTATAAAATAGGGAGTTATTCCTCGACTTTGCCAATCAAAACAGTTTATTTGTGATATACAGTCATTAATTTCACTACAAATATATTCTAAATTGCGATCCTCAAAACCCATCCAGTGATAGTTTTTTTCTAAATGAAGTCCGCTTTTCAGTGTAGTATTTAAGTGTGTTAACCATTTCTCACTAAGCGAATTATCTACAACGTCAATGTATACATTGTGCAGTTCACCAATTTTATTTCTAAGAGATATTGTAATTTGATCTAGTATTTTCATTTTAAAAAAATGGGGCTTCCGCTACGCAGTTGCCCCAGTTATAGAACTTCCAGTTTTTATGATATGTTGGCCTATTATTTCAACATATGACAGTGGTTTATTTGGCACTGCCTCCCGACGTTTAACCGTTCTTACTGTCTCTGGTCCTCTAGGAAGTATAATTATTTACTTCTTAGAACCAGACTGGTTAACAAAACCATAAAACTTTTCTGCTGCTTCAAGGATCTTGTCAGCACCAGGAATTTCTGGATATTCGATCTTGGTTACCAGATCTTCATCCTTCTTTTCAACAGCAATGGTCCATGCACCAAACTTAGAATGGTAATCATTCCAAACATGATCCTTGGCCATTTCGAGAATCTTAGTGCGAATCTCGTAACCGTTTTTGTTAAAGTTTACTTGGGGAATAAATGCTTTCGCAGCCTGTGCGAAATCTTCGGGTGTTTTAAACATAATTTTTCTCCTGTATGTTTGTGTGTGTGTTATGTTGCACTGCAACATTTTTTATTTATCATATGGTGGAGAATAGGAGAGTCGAACTCCTGATTCCAGAATGCAAATCTAGCGTGATCCCACTTCACCAATTCCCCACAATTGTATTATATGATATTATTATTTATTTCGCAATATATTATGCAGCCATTTTATTGAGTCGCCTAACAACAGCACGGTTACCCGCGTGTTTGTCTGCTGCCTTACGCATGCAGGTTTCAAAGTGACGTACGTCTTTGACAATCTCACGAAACCGATACTGGTAGTCAGTATTACCAATCATACGAAACTCTAGGAAGCCATCGTCAGATTGTTTGCCAAAGTTAATAGCACTGTATTTTTCTTCGAGTTGGGCACTGGTAAGACCCCACTGTTTGATATAGTCTATCAACTTGCAAGGTTTATTTTTGAGATTATTATAATACCGTGCCTGCTGACGAATCTTGCTATTATGTGGCAAACAGTACATCTGCTTGCTACGTTTATAACGTCGTGCTACAGACTCGTCGTCGACAAGCGTAACCAACTTGGCAGGATCAATACGTTTAGTGGCCTTGCTACCAATATCCATGTTAATATGTAAGCCAGTGGTAGTATTAGTTTCCACAGGGTTCTCACGCATGAATTTTAGTACCGCATCTAGCATCTTTAAAGCCTTGCTTAAACGCATTGGCGGGCTAATAAGTTCACAGGAGTTGGTATACGAATGATGTTTACGTGTCTGGATGCTAACATCGAAGTCTAGTTGCCAGGTACTGTATCCTGGACCGTTTTCTACTTTAATTCCATATTCTGTTAATTTTTGGGTAACTTGCTGGTCTGACATAGAAGTAGCAAACTCAAACTCAAAACCCACAGTAGCCATGCACATCGCTCCTTTGCTGCAATATACGTATATTAGCATGGATTACACATGTGTCAACCGTTAGATATGGTTGACAGGGTAAAAATAAGTGTTATACTCATTAAAGTTGACATTATAGAGGAGAGTACAATGTCCAAATTTACTATCCAGCAGCAAGTTTTTCTGTTTTTAGGGGAGCTCACTATCAACCCTAACGTTCCCGCAAGTGTGCAAGAGGATGCCCTAGCGTTACAAACAAAAATGGGGGATTATGCTAGTATGCAACTGCCCTACTGTCCCAGCGAGGAGGAGTTTGTAGCAGTATATACAGGACAAGCAAAAAAGCACCCCTGTGCCACGCTAAATCCCAAACTATATATGTATACACACAAGGACTAACCCCTTAAAAGTGCTGCATTTTTTGCAGCACTTTTTTTGTCTGTTTTGGTTGACTATATGCGTATTCGTGCTATTATACATTATAAGTTGAAATTGAGGAGCAGACAATGACTAACTTAACTGAAGATATGGTTGCTGGCGTAGAAACCCTGGTAGAGACTGCCAAGGCTGACTACCGTAACTGGATGGGCCGTACGGCGGGTGGCAATACTGATGTTCGCAAGAACATGATCGCCGAGTATGAAGGCGACATCCGTTACCAGGCTGGTAGCAAGTACATCAAGGTCATCCAGCGGAACAGTGTCCACAGTTTTATCGTTAACACTGACAAGGACAAGAAGTTTCGCAAGGGTGACATCCTCAAGCCAGCTGGCTGGGCAGCGCCTGCTCGTAACTTTGCCCGTGGCAACGTGCTTGATGGTGACTTTTCAAACATTCGTTGGACAGGAGCCCTTTGATGGAAAAAATTGTCCGTTGTTGTATTTGCCAGGAACTTGTGCATTTTTTAAAAAGTCACAATCCCTGGCCTATAAATACAAAGCCTGAATCAAGGTGCTGTGGAGATTGCAATTACGAAGTTGTTATTCCCAGACGTATTCAACAGATGTCATCGGGAGTATAGCATGGACACGGATCTTAAACTCATGGCAATTATGTTTGTAGCAGGTTTTACTACAGGATGTCTAGCCATGGTCCAACTGGGGTTGTAAAATGGATACCTTGATTTTGCTTGCCAGAACGTTTGCCAGCCGTGCCCATCGTGGGCAGGTTCGCAAATATACTGGTGAGCCTTACATCAACCACCCTGTAGAGGTGGCTGACATTGTTCGCAGGCATAATGGCAGTCCAGAGATGATTGCTGCTGCCTTGCTGCACGATGTTGTTGAGGACACTGATGTGACTCTGGATGACATTCGCAGCGAGTTTGGTGAATCTGTGGCGAACTTGGTAGCAGATCTCACTGACGTTAGCCGACCTGAGGACGGCAATCGTGCTACAAGAAAAGCCATGGACAGGGAACATACTGCCCAGGCCAGTGCTGCTGCTATGGTTATCAAGGCTGCTGATTTGATCAGCAATACGAGCAGTATTGTAGAGCATGATCCCAGTTTTGCCAGGGTTTACCTCAAAGAAAAGCGGGCTCTGCTGGATGTTATGTTTAAGATCAAGCATCTGGACATCTGGAAAGAAGCAGATAGTATGCTGTAAAACGGTTGACTATCTGCTGTTCCATGCTATTATATAAGCATGATAAAGGAGCGTGTAATGCAAGTAGGCGATCAAATTCAGCTCAAAGGTGTGAGCAAACACGGTAAGAATCGTATCCAGCAGTTTGGTACGGAGTTTTGGGTCAGCGAGATCCGTGACCGTATTCAGACAACCACTCACCGTTCGCTGCCAGGACCTTTTGCAATGGTGTTTAGCCCCGCGGGGGACCATCGTTGGATTGCTGTAAACAATGATCCAGATTTTGAAATAATCTTACCGGAGAGCTTTTAATATGATGAATATTTTTTTACGTTGGTTACGTCAGCTGTTCAGAGAGAAGAGCTCTGGCGCCGCTGATAACAATGTCCGTAGATATAAAAATATGGAGCATGAGGATCTATTGAAATGAGTTATCATGAGCAGCAAGTATAAGCCCAGGTATTTCAAAGTGCCAGACATGAAGACTCAAGGTCATTTCCTAGTAGGGTTCGAATGGGACATCACTGGTAGCACTGGCAACAGTTACACCATTGAGTTGCATGATCAAGGACTGGAGTGCAGTTGCCCAGGCTTTGGCTGGCAGGGAAAATGCAAGCATGTTAAGGCACTGGCTCACAGATTAACCACTGACAATTATCCGAGGTACCAAGTATGAACACCGTTATTACCCTGGTTGCTATTGCTTTTCTTGGACAAGCAGAGCCTCTTAAGACATATCCTGCTGCACCTGGTGCTTATGCACAGTGCAAGGCTGACGCCCATGGGCGGCAAGATTACCAAATTAGGTCCTGAAGAGTGCAGTGAAGAAGACTTCTTCAACGTCTGGAAGCGGCGTAAGCCTAAGTCTAAATCTGAGGACTAATTAGATATCAGGGAAGCCTATAGTACTAATTAAAATAGATAAATAAACTTGCAGGGCCGTTTCAGACCCGGGGATAATAACGACGCTTAGTGGAACCTACCACTTTTAATGTGTATTGCACATAACGCCGCCCCTAATTGAGTTTATTCTCTGAGCGTTAACAAGCATTGATTTATATGTTATATAATGTGACTGGAGAAACTAAATTGAGCGAACACTTTAAAAAAATTATCATACCACTGCATATACTATCGTTGTTGTGTATACCTTATTTTTCAACAAACTACATCATACCATTCCTAGTAGGATGGGTGTTAATATCTGGATTTGGTATTGCTATAGGTCAACACAGATACTTTTGTCACAATTCATTTAAGACATATAAAGTTTTCCATATTTTACTTGGATGGCTGGCTTGTCTAGGATCACAAGGATCAACTATATTTTGGAACGCCGCACATGCTAACCATCACGGAGAGGCTGATACAGAAAATGACGTACACTCTCCGTTACATGGAACATGGAATGCATATTGGGGATGGATACTAAATCTTGACCCAAAGAATGTTCCAATGAAATACAGCAAGAGATTAATTAAAGATTCCTACCAAAAATGGTTACATCAAAACTATTATAAAGTGGTGTGGGGTAGTGTAGCAATATTTGCAGTGCTTAATTTCCTTGCTGTGGGCGATATGTATCTAACCTTGTATGGGATGATATTGCCAATGACTTGGTCAACGCACCAAGAACCAATAATAAACATCTTTGGTCACATTAATAATTTTGGATATAGAAACTATAATACGCTAGATAACAGTACAAACAGCAGGTTACTTGCAATGCTAACTTTTGGACAATGTTACCATAATAATCATCACGCCAATCCACACCGATATAACTTCGGGTCAAAATGGACAGAGTTTGATCCAGCAGTCCCATTGGTCATGTTAATTAAGAAGTATTCATGAAGCATAATATCTATATCTTTTATAAAGTGTGCTGCGGAACAAAAAATGCAAAAGTATTGGAGAAAATAGAAAAATGTCCGATGTAGTTAAGACAGTATCAGAGTATGTTGATAACGTATTAATTCCAAATGAGGATAAAATTCCTACAGATTACCTTGATGAATTTATTAGGATGGGATTTTTTAGGATTGGTCACAGCGAGCAATACGGCGGATTAGGGCTGTCGTTAAGAGATCAGATACTCCTTCAAATGCAATTTGGCCGCACGAAATTAGGGTTTCGTAATCAGTTTAGTACAACTACAACACTTGCATCTGGGTTGCTTGATCAATTTGGCGAAGCAGAATTGTTAGAGCAAGTTAATAACGGTACTGTTATTTCAATGGCATATACTGAACCTGAAAAGACATCGTCAACAACATATGAACGTGTCGACGACAATAGCTGGAAGATCAATGGATCAAAACTTTACATTAGTAACTCTCCCCTTGCTACATGGTTTATCGTGTTTGCAAGCGGCACCTTTTTTCTTGTTCATAAAGACCAAGTTGAGATTGGCAATCCACATGTTAAAATGGGACAGGAAGAAAATCCTGTAGCTGACGTATATTTTAACGATTCAATTTCGACTAAAATGTTAGGACAGGAAGGCCGTGCATTACCCCTTGCTGAAGGTGCATTTACACGGGGTAGATTAATTGTTACTGCCGTGTCGGTTGGAATGTGCATGCGAATGTGTGACGAAATGGTAGCATATGCTAAAGCAAGAAACGTATTTCAGCATCAGTTAGTGCAAGGACTTATTGCTGATAGTGTTGCTAAAACTTATGCGGCAAAAGCAACGGTAATTGAAGCAGCAACTAACTTCTCTCCTCTATCCTCAAGTTCAGCTAAGTTGTTTTGTACCAATGCTGCTTGCCAAGTAGCAGACAATGCTGTGCAGGTTCTAGGTGGATACGGTATTATGAGAGGTCATATAATTGAGCAATTTTATCGTGATGTTAGAGTCATGCGGTTGTATGAAGGCACAGATGAGATACAAAAATTAAACATCGCAAAGCATTTTAAAGAGGGAATCCTAAATGAGTAATATTCCAGACGGTTTTGAACCAATTACGTCAAGCCATCCTTTTGGAGCAATGGTTGGGCCGCTATATCATAAAAAAACTGGCAACGGCCTAGATGATTGGGTCAGAGGATTTTTAGTAGAGAAGAAACATTGTAACCGTATTGGGTTTTGTCATGCAGGAATGCTTAGTTTTTTTGGAGACGTTATTCTTGGACAAAGTTTTTGGAATCACGGCCACGGGCCATGTGTAACGATGCGTATTGACAACGAGCATATTTGGCCAGTTAAACACGGTGATTGGATTCAAGGAAATAGCAAAATTATTAAATTAGAAGGCGACGTGGAAAATCATAACGGAATCGTGCATATTGAAGCACAATCGTTTGTAGGGCATCATAAAGTTATGATAAATCACGGAGTCCACCGACAAATTAATAGACGAGAAGGCGCCTGGGACGATTTCCCAAAATAAGGAGACACATAGGATAGACTATGGGAGATGAGAAAGCACTCCTAAACATGCAATTGACGATATCCAAAGGATATTAACGCCGTGGACAAGACACGGGGTATTGCTATTCCTCAAGCATCCAAAACTATAGAACAGGAGATCACTATGGATAGTATTAGCAGAATTGAAATGCACGAAAAGCTGGGTACCTGGCACTTTGATTACAACTCGACAGAACAAGACTACGAAGTATTTGGTAAGGTAAACGCACCAGATGATTGGTGGGATGCCGCCCTACAAGACGCACTAAGCAAAGCGGACTTCTTTCCAGCTGACTATGCTTCGATGATTCCAATTATTGACGACGAAGATGAATCGTTAGGCAACCTTAGTAAGATGAGTTTGATTCACGATCTGCGTCAGATCAACGCCAAGCCGGATGACTTGTGGTGGGAACGTTTCACTATCAACGACACGTTTATGTTTTGGAAGCTGGGCGAAGTTCTCAAGCTAAAAGAGTTCGAAGTTCGTATGACTCAACAGCAACCACAGGACGGAGTGTATCTACACATTGACCACCCACGTAACCAGATTTACTCAAAGCCAAACACAGACTACACAGATATTGAAGATGCGTTTAGTGACAAGAACTACAAGAAGTTCATTATTCCGGTGCATGACTTTAAGCCAGAGCACGTGATGATCTGGGGCAACTCACCTGTGCAGCCGCTAAAGCGTGGCGAGATCTTTAGCTGGAAGGCAGGTGTGCCGCACTTTACCACTAACTTTGACACAGGGTATCGCTATGCAGTTATGGTGCACGGCGTTTATGATCCGGAGTTCTTCAAGGAAACATTTAACTACCCAGAGACTATAAAATATACGGAGTTCGAGATATGAAAATTGCACTTGAAATTGGTGACGTGTACACAGATCTGCTGGCAAACTTTCGGAGCGCAAAAACCTACAAGGTGACAATGAATCACGACTGGAAGTGGGGCCACATCGTTCAGATTAACGGGACCGTGTTGGTGAAATACAAGGCTGGAACAATGTATGAATACGCAGAAAAGCCTGTTGTCAATGTCTCACACATGGGAGTAATGGATGGTACTGCACTAGTCATCACTGTAGAAAGATGCTGATAAACACCTCCGACGATATGTACTGGAAGGTAGACAACAAGATTTTCTACAACAAAATTCTTGCAATAGCTGAGTCAAAAAGCACTAAGAAGCCAATTCAGTTTCATTTCTACGACAACCACCTAAATAAAAACTGGGAAGATCTAACAGGAATTCTTAGTTGGGATGATATACTGAAGCAGCGATGCCTTGAGCTTCGCGAAAAGCATAGCTACATTCGGTTATGGTACAGCGGCGGGCGCGACAGTTATCTAATTCTCAAAGCATTTACAGACAACAATATTGTTGTGGACGAGGTTACAGTACTGGACTACAACTACAAGGATGCTGAATACAAACACATCATCAAGTATCTCAAAAAGAACAAGCACCTGTATCCTACAGTTAAGAAGATAACCAGTGTGCAGTTCGACCTGAATATAATGCAGACCGTTTTTGCAAAGAACTGGGAGACAAGCGCAAGAGCAACTAACTGGCTACCAATTCCACCAATGGGCGAGATCTGCAATCACAACTTTAAGCACGGCTGCAACGTAACGGGTATTGAAAAGCCGCGGCTATATTTTGATAACGGTAAAATCTACTCAACTATGTATGACGTTACAGTGCTTTCATGGGTCGGCTGCGATAATCACGAGCCGTTCTATGTTAGCGATAACGTGCCCATCTACCAGTATCAGACCTGGCATCTTGTTCACTACTTAAAGAACAAACCTGAGATTATAGCAATGTTTGATAGCGACTTAAACAAAAACTTGTTTACAGCGCCCGCAAACCTGCTAGACTTTACATGCTTGTACTACAAAGCTGCAGAGGGATCCTTGCGCACTGAATATGCTGATCTAGTGATGGGTGTTCCGTATGCTAAGAAGGCATTCTCGGACGGATTAAAGTCCAATAAGTATTTGGATATCACAAGATGCTGGGAAGATCATTATCCAGAAATATACAAAAGATTCAACAACGCGATTATAAATGTAACGGAAGATCATCGAGAATACTTTCGTGAGGATAACGTAACTGTTCCAACTGCAATCTCCAGCAAAATGAGGTATATCGATGAAAAGGTCTACCTACCCAAATTTGCACAAGAATTTTATTAACAGGGCATTGTTAAGTACAGGAGCAGGCTTAGATGAATATTGCTGACAGACCTTTAACTACTGATGTACCTCAATATAAGGTGGCGTAATGAGCGAAGACTGGAAAAACATACCTCTCTGTTATCATGTTACTGTAAACATAGACTATACATACTTGTGGTTTTTCCACAAGTATTTAAGTTTAGATTTCTATATATTTAGAAGTTTAAATAATCTAGAAGAAGAACTTCAGTATCATTGTGATGCTTTTGTAAGAAATGCTAGTCTTATATACCAGATTGGAGGAAGCGTAGACTTAAATTACGTTGCTGATCCAGTAAAAGAAGAAGATCTACCTTTTGATCCAAGCAATAAGCAAGAAAGAGATCATGAAGAATTAAATAAGTATTGGTACAAAATTACTGAATTTCAACGGCAACTTGGGTGATAGTGAATATGCTGTATGACGAAAAATGTTTGGACGCCATACAAAACCCTAACATGATGGTGCCCTGGTATCTCATGGCAGCATATGCTTACTACGAAGAGGATGATCCTATTCTCTGTGATAGTTTATTTGACGCCATGGCCAAACGTATGTTAGAGTGCTGGGATACTACAAAACACTGGCACAAGGATCTAATAACAGTGGAGGACTTACAAGCAGGTACCCTGTTAAACAGGAACTATCCTAGTAGAGTCATAAACGCTGTTAAATCTTTGCGGTCAGGTAAATAGCAATAACTGCTAAAAAGGAGGGTGCGTTTATGTCTGTGGATTCACGTGATTACATTGTATTAACAGGCTCAAAAGAATTACTCAATGAAGTAGAATATGATAAAGAATTACCTTATCCGTGGGATACACAAGACATAGAACACAATCGTAGAATAGTTAAAGAATACCTAGAATTCAGACACAACAGCATTCAGAATAAGATCCAAAACGGGTAGTCTGTAATGTGTAAGGATTTAGTACATGCAAAAAATGTTGGAACCCTTCCAACTGTTCGATTCGGCACGATGTAAAGAAATAATCGAGCTAGCTAGATTAAAAAAATTACAGTCTGGGCGGATAGGTTACGGTACTATTCCAGTGGAAGATGCAAAGATAAGAAAAAATCATGTTACTTTTTTGGAATTTGATACTAAAACACGCGGTTTGATGTGGGATCTTCTCTTACCTTATATAAAGGATCATGAAATAAAATATCTAGAACATCCATATCAGGTTAGCAATTATAGGCCCGGGGAGTTTTATAGTTGGCATCAGGATTATACACTGAATAGTAGAAGACGGAAACGAATAGCAACATTAACATGCACATTACAAACAGCACCTGGTGCTATTATTGAAACAAGAAACGGTAACTTTAATCTGGGTGTAGGCCAAGCAGTGATATTTCCTGCTGAACTTAAACATAGAGCAACAGCGCCAACCAGTGGTGAACGCTGGTCTTTTACAGTTTGGAGTTGTGTTGCTAAAACTGATGCTGAACTAAATGAAGATATTATTGCTCTTAAGGGCAAAAACGGTTGACTTCAGCCCTAGACGTGCTATTATATATGTATGTTGAGGAGCAAGGAAATGCGTAAAGTTCGTGTAGCCAAAGATCTGTTTGTTAAGGACAGCCCGTACAAGCCCAGAGTTGTTCGCAACAAAAAGGCCTATTGTCGTAAACTCAAGCACAAGGGATCTTGCTAATGGCTCGCCCTAACAAGCTGCAGAAGTTTGTACAGCGTAGTAACATGTTTGATGGAAACTATGTTGCTACACAGGAATTTGCTGATGAGACCTACGAGGTGCTCAACTGTTACATCTTTGACAACGGTTTAGAGCCCTGCCCAGTAAATGTGCGCCGTACTAGAGGTGTTTGGGGTATGTGCGACGGGTGTGTGGAGAATGATGAGTTCCGTGTGCATGAAATTACTCTCACTAATAAGTATCCTTTCCGTGCTATGTTTGTAGCAACTCTAGCACACGAGATGGTTCATCAATTCCAGTGGGACGTACTCAGCAACGAGCGTTGGGAACAGGGCAAAGAGCCCGTAATGAGTCACGGTCCCAGTTTCTTCGCTTGGCGGCCAGTGCTTGCTGAATACAACATTCCTCTTACAAAATCATTTTGAGCTAAAAATGGTATATTTACAAACTGCTATTATCAGTGTTGGCATTGGTTTTGCTGGGGGATGGATTACTGGCAAAAGTTTACTCAGCTTTTTATTTCAATGATTCATCTTAGTCAAAAACTTCCTGATCATGTTGGCGTTGCTGTTAGCGGCGGCGCAGACAGCATGGCAGTTCTAGACTTTGTTCGCAGGAAGCATACCGTAACTGCTTATTTTTTTGATCACCAAACTTATTCGAGTAGTTTGGGACTGTCTACAGTAAAAAATTACTGTGCTGAGAATGACATTTTTGTTAAAGTTGGTACCTTCGCCAAGGATAAAACTAAAAAAGAAAGCCTGGAAGAGTACTGGCGAAATCAGAGATATACTTGGTTAAATCAGCAGCCTGATACAATTATTACTGCTCATCATCTAGATGATTGTGTGGAAACCTGGATTTGGGGCGCATTAAACGGAAATCCCAGACTGCCAAAAACCCAGATTAAAAATATTATTAGACCTTTTTTGACAACAACAAAGCAAGATCTGGTTGACTGGTGTAATAAAAATAGTATATTATACTATGAAGACGCTACAAACACAGACACTAGATTTACCCGTAACTACATTAGACATGAACTTATGCCACATGCCCGAAAGGTAAATCCAGGATTGGCAAAAGTTGTGAAGAAAAAGTTAGTAAAGGAATATATGGTCCCATAGCTCAATTGGTTAGAGCACCCGACTCATAATCGGTAGGTTCTCAGTTCAAGTCTGAGTGGGACCACCAAAATTTGACCCCTTCGTCTAGCGGTTAGGACAACGGCCTTTCACGCCGTAAACACGAGTTCGATTCTCGTAGGGGTCGCCAAAATATGCGGGTATCGTATAAGGGCTATTACCCAAGTCTTCCAAACTTGAGATGTCAGTTCGAGTCTGACTATCCGCTCCAACTAAATATTATTAACATGATTGGTTTACGAACATTAATCCTTAATTCAAATTACATGCCAATAAGTTTTTTTCCTTTACAAACAATACCAGTAGAGGATGCTATTACGCGAGTGTTTAAGGGTAGTTGTCATGTTGTATTTGAGTATGATAGGAAAATTGCTCATCCTACACTGGATATGTATTGGCCTAGTGTGATTGCTAGAACAAAAAATACAAAAATACGGCGGCATATAAGATTTCAACGTGATACTGTATATTATAGAGATCATGGCAAATGTCAGTATTGCGAAAGTGAATTAGAAATATATACTAGTACCTATGATCACGTAGTTCCAAGAAGCCTAGGCGGAGATCATTCCTGGGAAAATGTAGTAACTGCTTGTAGATCTTGTAATAGCAAAAAAGGAAATCAGTTACCAAAAGGTGATTTTTTACCAATACGGAAACCATATAAACCAAACTATTGGCAACTCTTGGAGGCAAGAAAACTGTTTCCTATATATATAGATCATCCTAGTTGGAGTGATTTCCTTTTTGATTGGCAGTCAGATATTTTGGTTCGTGGTTGACAATCTGGTAAATAATATGCTATTATAATAGAACAATGCCGGCGTAGCTCAGTTGGTAGAGCAGGGGTTTTGTAAACCTCAGGTCGGGAGTTCAAGTCTCTCCTCCGGCACCATTTTAGATTGTAAAGGTTACGAAAAATGAAAAAATCGTTAGTAATTATTGCAGTATTAGTTCTCGGTGCTTGTGCACCTGGAAACCTATGGACTAACAGTGGTTCCAACGGTAAAGCAGAATATGCTTATATTGGTTGCCACAAGGTAGTTGAAAATCCAGCTAAGACAGGAGAAATAGCATTTGGGCCTTTTGGTCTAGGTACCTGGACTTCTGGTGATCATGTGTTCTTCAAGCAGGTGAGCAAAGACGGAACAGTTAACAAGCTAGCTACTGGAAAGCCTTGTGACTAATGTCTATAAAAAACGGTATTAGGGGTAACCTAGATACTCTTATGGATAACAGTGACTGGGCGCTTATTTTTGATTCTACTGGCAAGATTAAAGGTATCTTTATACCTGATTCTGCCGGCGAAGATGCTGAAATACCTTTTCCAATCCTGCAAATTTTAAATCAAGAAGGCATTAACATAGACGATGTTGATGAAGTAATGTTACACTGATGAAAAAAATTATTATCTTTGTTGTAGCTTTTCTTATTGCTCTAATTCAACCATATGTGATTAAGTATAGCCATAGTTTTGAAGTAAGCGGCAGTAGTAGAGTTCCTACTATTGTTCCTAGAGACCAAAATCTCAGGGATCCACAGTATGTTTCAGCTAGAGTAATCAGTGCTGAACCAGCCTATAAGGTTGTTTATTACAACAATGCTGGCTTGGTTTGCGGACACGAGCAAGTTCCAATTAACACAACAGACAACAGAAACTTTCTACAAAAGATCCTGTTCCCTAGAGGTCCAGTGTACACTGAAACTCAGTATAACTGCTACAACACGCCGGGTGCACAAGAACAACGAGTATTCGCTGGTTACATGGTAACTTTTGAGCATCTAGGTAATCATTACCAAAGATTAGTGGATCACCATCCAGGAAAATATATCAGAATTTTAATAAAATAGGTTGATTAGTTTTACAAAGTTTAGTATAATAATTATATTGTAAACAACTGAATGGAGGCTATTATGGCCACTGTAACTAACGATCTCGATTATGCTGCTAACGAAGCTGTCTTTGGGTTGCAGCTCAGTTTTAACCAGGCTGTCCGGTTTGTGTGTCGAAACGCCAAAGTGGACAATAAGACAGCTAAACATGCTCTCGAAGCTGTAATGACTGGATACAAAGAGAGCAACATGACAGGTGAGTAACATAGGAGTAGGGCCAAACTATACAGTTGATAACGTTGTCGATGCTCGGGCAGAATTTAATGCCCGGGCGTTGATAGCACAAGTAGAACAACGTTTAAAAAAATATGGTGATCTGGAAAAATATGATGTTTACTGTGAATGGTTTGAAGACACTGGTCCAAACTTTGATTATGAAATATGGCTACGTGATCGCACTGACGACAGTCGCATTGGCCCTTTTGATGTTAAAAATCTAGCTAGGAATGATAACATATAAGCGACTATATAATTATGCTAGCATAATAGAGTATTTGCATAATAATGTAGAACATTGCACCCGCAGATTCCAGGGCGCCGAAATCCAACCAAAATACCTTAGTACGACAGCACAACGTGTTCTTTACGAAGGTAAAACAGGATTATGGGCCGTAGAAATGCGTGGTCCGCATATGTATGTAAGTTGTAAAGATCCTGAGTTAGAGTTATTGATAAGGTTAAAATTTTAATGGTGAGATGCCTGAGAGGTCGAAAGGAGCGGTTTGCTAAACCGTCGTACGTTTAAAAGGCGTACCGTGGGTTCGAATCCCACTCTCACCGCCAGTTTAATGCGGGCGTAGCTCAGTGGTAGAGCGCAACCTTGCCAAGGTTGATGTCGTGAGTTCGACTCTCATCGCCCGCTCCAGAATGGGGTCACTACCTAATAAGTGCGTTATGGACAATTGTTAGTCCAAGGGTCAAACAAAGTCAAAAATATATCGACTACAAAGGGTAGTTAATATAGAATGATTAATGTAGTAACAATCTATTACAAAAGGAGAAATCAATGACCACTACAGTTACAACCACCAAGCAGGATCGTGTTCTTGCTGCTCTTAAGTCAGGCCAGGAACTAACTGGCAAGCAAATCGAAGCTCGTTTTGGTGTTGGCAATGCCCGCGCCACAGTATCAGCTCTTCGCATGAAGGGTTTTGCTATCTATGCTAATGAAAGTGTAGATACCAAGGGTCGTGTTAAGAACAAGTATCGTCTTGGCACACCAAGCCGCGCAGTAGTTGCTGCAGGCTATCGTGCACTAGCAGCGGCCCAGTAAGGTACACCTGAAAGGCTAGCTAGTGTTGGGGAGGGGGACGACTGTCCCCCTCCATATCATGATAAATAACAACAATGCCTAAACAAGATTTTATAGAATACAAAGGTAAGGTCACTAAAGTAATACCTGGTGGTAAATTCTTAGTACAACTAGAAAACAATCATAATATTACAGCTCATTTAAGTGGGAAGATGCGTCTTAATAAAATAAATGTACTAGAGAATGATACAGTAATAGTTGAAGTTACACCCTACGACATTACACAAGGAAGGATTGTTTACAGACAAAAATGAGTACTTCTGAAAAGTTTATTTGTAAGCATACTGGCAGAATTTACGGATACGAAGACTGCACTGGTTATTTAGATCCAGACTTTGTACCTAAGTGCAAATGTAACAGTGTTTGCGTGTATAATGTGGTAGATAATTGTGAATGTGGCTCTAAAATACTATACCATTATGGAGTTCAATATTAATGGATATTATTAAACTAACTGATTCTGCTAAGAAATATATTACCAGTGTAGCAAAAACACAGGAAAAACCCTATGTTTGGTTTGGTGTTGACGGCGGCGGATGCAGTGGTTTTACCTATAAATGGGACTTCACAGATGCGGTAGATGAGGGTTTTGTTATAGAATGCGGAGATGGCATAAGCCTAATCGTTGATAAGGTAAGCGAAATGTATGTCTTAGGTAGCACAATAGACTACGTAACAGAACTAAGCGGCAGTTTCCTTAAAGTTATTAACCCACTTGCTGACAGCAGTTGTGGTTGCGGTGAAAGTTTTAATGTAAAATTCTAATAAATACCATAAACAAGGACGGTTTATGGTAGCACCAGTTTGGGTCACTCCCCCAGGAACACTAGGCACTATAGTTGAAGAAGAATTTTATCAGATTCAACTGAATGCCAGTAACGCAGACACTTACGAACATCTAAGTGGCGAGCTACCTGCTGGCATACGCATCACTATCAACGGTAAGTGCGAAGGCTTCCCTAAAAATATTGATTATATCCAGGGTGTTCCCAAAGCAGTTAATCAAGATAAAACAAGTCAGTTTACTGTTAGAGCAACCAGTGATGATGGTTTTGTGGCGGACAGAGTTTTCAAACTTACTGTTACAGGTCCGGATGCTCCAGTAATAAACAAATTGCCAGCAAGCAATCTTGGTAGTTATTTTGATGGCGATCAAGTAAGTGTACAATTAACAGCCACGGATGCTGATACTGCTGATACACAAACCTGGAGAGTTCTAGCAGGAGAATTTCCAGCAGGATTAACACTGAGCACCAATGGCTTAATAAGTGGATGGATAACACCACTGCCAACAGAAACTGGAGACAGTGGCTGGGATGTTAATAACTTTGATATAGGTAGTTTTGATTTTACTACAATAAGTAGGAGTGTTACTTACAAGTTTACTGTAGAAGTCAAAGACAACGGCGGGTTAACGCATACCAAAGAATACACCATGTTTGTTGCTAGCAGAAATACTCTAACAGCAGACACTAATTTGTATACAGCAGATTCTTATGCGTCAACTGTTAATTCAACTTCAATTGAAAGTAAAATAACTGCTGATGCTGAAAATAAAAGGGTACCCTATTTGATTACCAAACCCACAGACTTTGGTGAAATTTTACATGATAACTATTATAGTTTCCAGTTTGTAGGCAAAGATTTTGACGAAGATATAATTGAGTATACTATTACTACAGGCGCTGGACTTGGATTTGATGCACCTGGAGTTGGCTTTGACAGTGCAGGATTAGACAGAGGCGACTTAGAATTACCCCCTGGCATGGTGTTAAATACACAGTCAGGTTGGCTAAGTGGTTATGTTCCAGCACAAGCAGCAACTAAAAAAGATTATAAGTTTGCCATTGCTGTAAGAAAGAAAAACTACCCTGAATATATAAGTGAATTAACCTTCTTTACGCTTACAATCATAGGCAATGTAGCTGGTGTAGTTACTTGGCCCAGCGCCAATTTGGGAACAATAGATACAGGCGCTTTAAGTGAATTGGATGTTATTGCTAAAATCAACAACAACAAAACAGTTAAGTATGAACTTAAAACTGGTTATGCTAACAGACTGCCACAGGGTTTACGCCTAGAACAAAATGGGTTAATTACAGGCAGAGTTAGTTTTGAACATTTTATGGTTGATACTGGAACAACTAGTTTTGATAAAAATAATACTCAGGTGAGTGAAACAACCTTTGAACGAAAGTACTCATTTACTGTCAGGGCCTACAGCGACGATCTTACCATAGATACCTTTACAACATTTAACATTACACTAAAACCCAGTAGCTTTAAGCCTTATGAAGCACTTTATGCAAAAGCTCTGGTTAACAGTGCACAAACAGACATCTTCAATACATTAATTAATAACACAGATGATATTGATCCAGATAATGTTTACAGACTTGGTGACTTAAATTTTGGCATCCAAAAAAATATTAGAGCCCTAGTAGCCAGTGGTTTAAAACCAGCCAAGTTAACAGATTATGTAGAAGCCATGGCTTATAATCATCATAATAATACACTACGGTTTGGTGGTTTACGGGTAGCTACAGCTTACAAATCTGATGCGAAAACTAAACGATATGAAGTAGTTTATGTTACTCTAGTAGATAAGAGCATGGGTACTGATCCTACAACTAAATTACCAAAAGCAGCTAAACAGCGAATTGACCTACAAAAACAGCAAAGCATTACTGCAATGACAGGTTTTAATAAACCAATAACTGTAGATAGCTGGCAAATGAGTGTGGACAGCGGCGCATTTACTGCTGAAGAACACAATTATAGATATGCTTATCCTAATGCTATAGAAAATATGCGTGAACGTATTAAGACTGGTGTTGGGTATGCTGTGCTTGAAAGACTAACACTACCACAGTGGATGCAGGACAAACAACTAGATAATGCAGGAGAGATACTAGGTTATACACTTGCTGTTCCGCTTGTATACTGCAAACCCGGCACAGGTAAAAAAGTTGCTTTCCTAATAAATCAACGCATAACAAATAGTAGTATAGATTTAAAGAAAATTAGTTTTGAAGTAGATAGATTTATACTTGATAATAATTTAAGTCAGCATTATAATAAAACAACAAATGCTTGGGCAGTATCAAATCAAACTACATTTGATTTAGCAAAAATTGAAACTACACTGGATGGAGACGGCACAAGGTTCTTTGCCAGTGTAGACGTTTATGCTGATCCAGATCAAAATGATCAATATTTAAAGTTCCCAAAACGAGATATCTTCCACTATGAACGTGCAAGTTCAGGATTTGAATATAATATTAGTTGATAAATAATAATGTTCCCATGGAGTTAACAAAGTATGGCTAGTAATATCAATGCAAATAACATAGACGGTACTTATCCTATCGCAGGCCAGGACAATGATAGTCAGGGTTTCCGGGATAACTTTACTAATATCAAAACAAACTTTACAAATGCTAAGTCAGAGATTGAAGATCTCCAGAGCAAGGTAGTTCTAAAGAGCGCTTTGACAGGCACTAGTTTAAGCAATGCTGGCGGCGGCTCTATTATGAGCGATTTCCGTTTCCAGGACATGAGCGAAACTAGAGTAGCAAAAGGAACAACGTCTGGTACAGTAACATTTGATTACACTGGCGGTGGTTATCAAACAGTAACAACCAGTGGCAGCATCAGTCTATCATTTAGTAATTTTAGTGCAAGTGGCACACTTAGCAGACTAAGAGTAGAAATTACAGTAGCAAACGTTGCTCACACTGTTACACTACCTAGTAGTGTTACTATTGGTGCCAACACACTACAAGGCATCGTTCCAGCAACAAAAGTTATTACATTTGACGCTATCGGAACATATATTTTTGAATTTACAACAGATGATGCTGGTACAACAGTAGCAGTAAATGATCTTACTCGCAGTCGCGTAAAAGCAGACGTTCGCACCCCAGCTAATATTGGACAGAGTGGCGACGTAGCAGGGCATGTAACAGTGGATAGCAGTTACATTTATGTTTGCACAGGCACATATGACGGTTCAACCGTTATTTGGAAACGTGTGGCAGTAAGTGCATATTAAATTAAGGGTTAAACAATGACTGAATATGGACCAAACTTTTTTAGAAAATACCTAGACATTTTAGAAGCAACAACTGGTGCACAGGATGCAGAGGCAGCAGAAATACTCGCTCAGAAAATAGCAAAAGCTGGCAATACGGCTGCAGGTAAAAACATGCAAGATACTGCAATGGCAGATGTGATGCAGGGTGGACAGACCCTTAACCAAACACTAGGAAGCAAAGGTGCAGCTAATTTACCCGGAGTTACTCCTCAGGTTCAAGCAGATGCTCGAGCTGCTGCTGCCCAACTACAACAACAGCAACAAGCAGCCATGGCTACTCCAGGCGCAGGCGTTGGCGCCGTACTTCGTGGACGAAAAACTAGTGCAACAATGGGTAGTCAGCCTTACGGGTCTAAGGGCGAAATTGATATTGGCGCACAAACCGAATTAGATAAAGCTCAAGCACAAGCTAAGGCAAATCAACAGCGCAGAGCTGCCGCCGCATCCCAAAACCAACTTAATAATCAAGGCGGCGATTATAATTGACTTTAAAGACTCCTGTAGTATAATAAGTGCTACAGGAGTTTTTTTATGACAGATTTAAAAGAAATTAGACTATTCTTTGAACCAAAATTAGGCACTATCGTAAATCATAGCCAGATGTTCAACCACTACGCTAGCCATTGGTTAGATGGGTTTGACGCAGAGTGGGGTGGTAGTATCAGTATGGATGCTGGGCAAAAAGTACTAAAAATCTTTGAACCAGTGTACCAGTTTATACTTCGCAATCCATCAGTGGCCTGTAAACTCTATTTAGAAGAGTACATCAGTAGAAATACTTTAATTGGATATTACGTTCACATGTACACAAGAGAACTCAACAAAAACTTTCAACACTATAAGGTATTTGGAAATGAAGCAGATTGATCTAAACAAATATTCAGAATTTGTAGATGCTGTTACCAGCAAAGAAAGCAAAGACAACAATAACTTTTCTTATCGTTGGACTACACTGGTTAATCAACGTGATGCCAACTTGCCACGATTGGTTACAGCCGCCCTAGGGCTCACAGCAGAAGGCGGAGAGTTTACAGAAATTGTTAAAAAGATTGTATTCCAGGGCAAGCCATTGGATGATGACAATATTTTTCACATGAAGCGTGAACTAGGAGACATCATGTGGTATTGGGCAAATGCTTGTATGGCACTGGATTTAGATCCAAATGAAGTGATTGCTGAAAATATAAATAAATTAAAAGCACGTTATCCAGGTGGTGAGTTTGATGCTTACTACAGCGAAAACAGAAAAGATGGAGATCTATGAAAGTATTAATATTTGGCTTACCAGGGAGCGGAAAAACTACCCTGGCACGGCCTTTTGCTGAACTAATTGGCGGCGTTCATATAAACGCAGATCAAACAAGAAAAAAATACAATGACTGGGATTTTACGCCAGAAGGACGTATTAGACAAGCACAGAGAATGAGACATCTAGCAGACGGTGTTGTACTGGCTGGTAAGGTAGCAGTAGCAGACTTTGTTTGTCCTACTGAACACGCAAGACAGGAATTCGATCCAGATTTTACTGTATGGATGGATACTATTAAAAAATCTCAGAGTGTAAATGGACCAGCAGCGTCTGGAAGTACATTTGAGCAAACTGATAAGATGTTTGAATCACCACCTAAATGTGATTACCATGTCAGCGAATGGTTTTTAGATACAAATGAACAACTATTACGAGTAGTAAAAACCTGGATGGAGCGAAACAATGTTTGATTGGAAGAAGCCAACTACACAAATGCTGGGTCGCTGGCAACCCTGGCATGATGGACATACAGAACTGTTTAAAAGAGCCCTTGCTGAAACAGGACAAGTATGTATTATGGTACGCGATGTAGGTGGCATTATTGGAACCGACGCTGGAGATAATCGTACAACAGACCAAACAGACAATCCCTTTGACATGGTTACTGTAATACAGAATATCGAAGCTGGATTAAAAACTTCAGGCTTTACAAGAGGTGTAGAATATACTATAATACAAGTACCAAACATTGTAGATATTAGTTATGGCAGAGGTGTTGGTTATACATTCACTGAGCATGATCTAGGTAAAGAAATACATGATATTAGCGCAACCAAAATTCGTGCAAAGATGAGAAAACAAGGCAATCTTTGATGCATCCCCTGGCACCAGATTTTTCAGACATGTCAGATGATGTCTTAAATGAAAATTTAAAAAAACTTCATACAAGATTAACTCAAGCATATAGATCAGGCTCTCCTGTGGTTCCACAAATACAAATGCTTTTAGATGATTATACTGAGGAGCGGCGCCGCAGGGATAAAGAGTCCTTGGATAAAATCATGGAAAAAAGTAAAGAAAGTGGTAACGACTGGGACGACATTATTGATATTGGATAAACGATGATTACACTTAAACATAGATTTTTAGCAACTGTTATCATAGATGGACAAATTTTACCTAATAGCTGGGAAATGTGCTTGAACATGATACCCAATCACAATGATCGAGCACAGGACATAAGCATTGTTACTGACAGGGTAAATGTTTGGATTGAAAGCATGCTGGATAATAGCATGTTAGTAGGTCCCAAGGATATGATTACACTCAGAGAAATGACCAGTCCATTCACTATAGGAGTTCATCCACTACCGGATGAACCCTATGATAGAATACTTGCTATTTGCTTGTATACCAAGATTAGTAGTATAATGGAAAAGAAAATGTTTATTGACAGTATCTGGTTAGAAAGTTATCAGAGCGAAGGCATTAGTCACACATACACCAGTGAAGATGGTGATGTTGAACTATTGAGGCAACTAGTTGAACCTGGTGATGAAGAGTTTGCTGAATATTGGTATAGAAAAGACCCAGTGTTTTTTAGAGTGGATATTGAAGGTATACAACTCAAAGAACAAACCTGGCACGATCTAGGATTTGGGCTAGGTGAAAAATCAGATAGTAAGGTTGTTCCCTTTAACAAGTTCAAACCAAGAATTATTCCAGGTGACAAGGGAGATGATATTGGGTAGTTTAGACAGCTATGGCAGGCAGGTATATACTGAGAAAGATATTATAAACTTGTTATATACTAATCCTGGTGTTAATTTACGCAGTTTAAACATACAAGATGTAGATCAATTTAATCGTGCCAGTGAAATACTTTATACTGGCTATAAACTTGAAAAGACAAAGGATTTAGAGTGTACGCCCACAGAGTATCATAAACTTAATCAACAAAACTGGCATATGCCAGCAGAATACAAGGAACTAGATATAGCAAAATGGTGTTTAGACCGTTGCACACATACAGAACAATTACAGCGAGTTGGTGCAGAACTATTATTATATCAGGAACGTAACCTATTCCCACTGTTACAGTTCCTGCTTTATATGGTTGACATCATGCGTGAAAATAGTATAATATGGGGAGTAGGCCGTGGAAGTAGTGTAGCAAGCTATGTACTATACCTTATAGGGATACACAAAGTAGACAGTTTATACTATGATTTAGATATAACAGAATTTTTAAGATAAATATTATATGCGTATATTATAGGAGTTTAATCTATGGCAAAAAGAACATATCGATCAGCACAGGGAAAACAGCTTGATTTGGGTGCTATATTAAGTCAAAACGAAAATGTGCCGGCACTGGGAAATATGAATGTAAATGCCCGCGGAGACGAAATTGCTCCTGACGGAACTATTACCAAAACACGTGAGCAGGTTATGCGTGAATATCATGACATGAGTAATACTCAAATTCCCCAGGATGATCGTATTCCTGAAAGTGCTGAAGACACATGGCAGGACTGGGAACCAAGAATAGAACAAGAGCTTGTAAAAACTAGCGAGCTAGCTACTGAAGATGTTGAAGAAGCGGCACCAATTGAAGATGTAGTAGAAAAACCAGTTGAGACTAAACCAAGTGCAGGACTAGCAAGTGCAGTTGCCGCAGCAAGAACAGTTAAATCAACTGTGATAAACAGGGAAGAGCCCAAAGAAGTATCAGGAGTAACCAGACTGTAAAATGCCAGTATCTATTACAAACGTAACAGGAACTTTTAAGCCACTACATGCTGGCGTTCTTGTTAGACAGATGAAGTTCGATCAAATTACTACCAAGGGTGGTATTATTATTCCCGGAGACGACGGAGAACTACGAGGTATCCATCCGCGCTGGGCAGAGGTTATTGCTATTGGACCTGAGCAGGAAGACGTTACGGTTGGGCAGTGGGTTCTAGTAGCACATGGTCGCTGGAGTAGGGGATTCAATCTCAACGGAGAAACTTGTAGAACTGTGGATCCCAAAGACATCCTTATGGTCAGTGATGATCAACCTCAAGAAGATTTTACACCTCCAACAATGGGACACACTAACAATGCTAGTTGATATGCCACCTACTGCTGACGCAGGACTGCAAAATGAAATTCTAAAACGCAATGTTTATGAATTACAAAAGCAACTCACAGAGGCAAACAAGCGTATTAAAGAGTTACGAGAAGAACTTTATATTACAAGTCAAGAATTGACAGAAGCACAAAATCTGTTAAACTATAATAGATAACTTTTCTAAGAGGCAACAATGAAAGAACTCTGGACTGAAAAGTACAGGCCGGACACACTTGATGGTTATGTGTTTCGTGATGATGCCCAAAAGCATCAGGTCGAAGGATGGATCGCCAGTGGTATGATCCCGCATTTGTTGTTTAGTGGGGCACCTGGTGTAGGCAAGACTACACTTGCAAAGATCCTTGTCAAGCAACTCGGAATAAACGATTTAGACGTGCTGGAGATCAATGCCAGTCGTGAGAACAGTGTAGACAATGTGCGTGAACGTATCACTAACTTTGTAGCAACTATGCCTTTTGGTGAATTTAAAATAGTACTACTTGATGAAGCAGATTACATTTCGCCAAACGGACAGGCAGCATTGCGTGGTGTTATGGAAACGTATAGCAGCACCGCACGTTTTATCCTAACTTGTAACTATCCTAATAAGGTTATTCCTGCGCTACACAGTAGATGTCAGGGCTTTCATATCGAGAAGATTGATACCACAGAGTTTACAGCACGTATTGCTACGGTGTTGGTAACAGAAGGCGTTGAGATTAATCTGGACACGCTGGACAGTTATGTAAAGGCTACATATCCTGATCTACGCAAGTGCATCAACCTAGTGCAGATGAACAGTGTAGATGGCAAACTAGTACGTCCACAGGAATCAGACAGCGCAATGGCTGACTACAGGCTAGCAGTTGTTGACTTGTTTAAGGAAGGCAAACTGTTAGAAGCACGTAAACTACTGTGCAGTCAGGTACGTGCAGATGAAATGGATGAACTGTTTCGCTGGATGTATGACAATCTAGAACTGTGGAGCGACACACAGGAAGGCCAGGATCAAGCAGTGCTAATCATTGCTAAGGGCCTGCGTAACATTCCAATGGTAGCGGATCAAGAGATCAATTTATCGGCTACGCTTATTGAGTTGACTCAGATATAAACTTATACATGTAACGTGTCATAATACTCTGACGTAAATTGCAGGGTATAGGATCACATCTATGCCATGCAAATTCATCCACACGCATTAGCCAACTCAAGTTTGGTGTAAATGGTAACCGTTTTATTTCCTGATCATTTTTGTCAGTAAGGCTTGTTCCCCAATGTTCTCCTCCATCACAGTACACATAAACTTGCCAAGCCAGATTCATAGTATAACCATCGTAGTGATTATGAACACCATAGCCAGCATAGTCTTCCCAGAGGCTACTAGTAGTCCAACGATCACCAGCATACTCTAATCCTTGTAAACCATAAACTGCCTGTTGTATCTCTGTATGCTCCATAATGTTCAAGTAGTATTCCTGCCAAAAATCTATAGTGCCTTGCTCGGGTATGTAGATAGCACGATTTTGGTTAAATTCAGTGGGATTTTTACGAGTTTTATGGGTACCCATATCAGGCCAATTCTGCTTACAAAGTTCAAATAGCTCAGGATCTAGCGTATCTTCCAGGACAACATGCCAGTAGGGTTCCCATTCAACAGTGGCTTGTTGTATTTTTGCAACAGTATATTTTCTATATTTTTCCCAGAAAATGGTAGACAAAAGTGTATCCTGTGCTATTATATAAGAGTAAGTTTAACAAGGACCAAAAGGATCAGTACATGGCCCGCTTCGATTACAATACTACTTATCCTCTCCGTGATGTAATGGCCGCGAGTGTGATGGCCTATCGCATTAACGATGATCAGTATGTTACTCATACTATTCCGGACGATACTTGGAACAGTTCGGAACAATCCGATTTTCGTATCAAGTATCAGGCTAATAAGCACCTGATGCTGTACAGCATTACAGACGCTACTCCGCCAGCAACACTGATGCATCCCAAAGTCAACTATTATTTTGACAACGTCGCTGACGACGAAGACTTTGCTGTGGCTGATGAAATTATCAGTTACTATACTGGGTTGATGTTCAAAGCTATTGGGGGCAAGATTAACGAGTTTGAAGAGCGAGTGCTTGCTCTTGTTAAGGCTGGCGAAGTTCGCGCCAGTGATTTTGGTATCGTTGCTAGCCTGCCCAAAAGTTACTACCGCAGTCTTGAACGTGACCGTGTTGAAGAGCAACAGCGTGAGCTCAGCGATTCCAGTGAGTATGTTGGCACTGTTGGACAGACTGTGGATCTAGACATTGAGATCATGCGGTTTAACTACATCCAGAAACTTAACTGCTATGTGGTCAATGCTCAGGCATCTGGAAATCTTGTTGTGTTCTTTACTAGCAATGAAGATTTTAACGGCCCAGATAAACTCAAGATTCGTGGTCGTGTTAAGCGGCACCAAACCAGCAACTACCACGGCGGTAAGGAATCCGTTCTCAACTATGTTAAGAGGATCTAGTTATGGACAAAGTTTTTATGCTGCTATTCAGTTTTGTGCTCGCCACCCCAGACGGGCCCAGGGACGAAGTACTTCATGTCTACAGTGCTAAACACTTTGTTAGCAAAGAAGCATGTGAAGAAACATTAAGTAACTGGAGTTACCTGATCAAGAATGGAGCAGTTACCCAGTTAAATAACATGCTCAAAGAAGGATATGAGGTAAATCTTAAGGGTGTGGTTTGTGCTGAACAGCCTCCTAAAATTGAGGAAAAGTCAGCACCAGCCAAAAATGACGTGTCCGGTAACAGGGACTAGTAGGGCATTGCGGCCCTATGACGAGAAGTGGCTGAGAACCACAAAACTAACGCACGATGCCAAGTAGGCGAGGGGCCGGGGCTCCTCGGTGAACCAAAACATGGTTGTATGCTCGAAAGGCATAACCTATTGGGAAGAACGAGAGACGACCTCTGGTGGAGCCATCAATAAACAACGGCGCGGAAGCCAAGTTGTCCCCTAAATTTTTTGGTTGACACCACTTAAATCTGTGCTATCATAATTAAGTTACAACAAACAAGGAGATATCATGAAAAGAAATAGTAAAGATCAAGAAGAATATGATAAGGCAATCCAAGAGTATCTCCAAAACGGTGGTAAGATTACCGTGTGTGCTAGGGGCGATACTGGGTTAGAAGAAGGAGATACTAATCCCTGGAACCGTGCTAAAAAACCAGGCCGCCCAAAATCGGTTGACACCAAGTAGATTCATGTTAGTATAAAGTATGATAGAAAATAGCAAAAAACTAATACTCACCGATTGTGACGGCTGCTTGTTGAACTGGGAGTACGCCTTCAATATTTGGATGGAAGAGCACGGACACACCATGGTGCCCAACGGCAATTTCATCTATAACGTTGGCAAACGCTACGGCATTGAGAAATCAGAATCCAGTAAATTGGTGCGCTATTTTAATGAGAGTGCTACAATAGGCTTCCTGCCTGCTCTTCGAGATGCTGAGCACTATGTAAGGCTTCTGGGTAACCTAGGGTACCGTTTTCATGTTATTACAAGTTTAAGCAAGGATCCTAACGCACAACGGTTGCGGACTAGGAACCTTGAAAAACTTTTTGGACCAGTGTTTGAAAAGTTTATTTACTTGGATACTGGTGAAGATAAAGACGCTGTACTAGCAGAGTACAAGGACAGTGGCCTGCTGTGGATTGAAGATAAACCTGATAATGCTGAAGTTGGTCTAAAAATGGGATTGCGTAGCGTAATAATGGAACACGCCTTCAATTTACATTATGAAGGCGTGGCACCATTTGTTAAGAATTGGGCTGATGTTTATAGTTTGGTTACTACAACAACAGTATCTGCTTGAATTTTATGAAAAATTATCAGTTTTATATGGATCTCCGCAAGGCATATCATTAAACCCATTTATCACTTTGTCTTTCTCAAATGCAATTTCCCACTCGCAAAAACTTGTAGTAATCTCTTGAGCAATGTTTCTGCTTGTTACTTCAATACCAGGTGTTTCTCCCGAAAACTCATTGGTTGGCACGTCTGTAAATTTAAATTTTAAATCACGGGTATTAAAGTTTCTGATATTTGTCCAATCAGTGATGTTAGATTCAGGATGTTCTGCGTCTATAATCCAGAGGGGATCAGGTTCAGGATTAGGATTTTTAGACCATTCCTTCCAAGCAGCCTTTACATAGTGTCCAGTCACTGGATCTTGGTAAGCATAACCTACTCTATGTAAGTAAATGTTCCTGTCATTATCAGCATCTAGGTAAAAATCGTTAACAAGTTCTACTCTAATAGTATGCCAAGCATCTGCTGCTGGAATTTTATCGCTAGTAACATCATATACAAAAAGATCTGGATTTTCTGGATCAACACTGGTAAGGTCTACATTATCAGCAACTGTTGCTCCATTAAATACAAATTTTACTTTAGCATTTTGATCTCCAGCTTGTTGCTGGTGAAGTTCAAAGACAATTTTATAGTTAGCCATGTTTTGGGCTCCTCAAAACTAGTTTATATGTTATTTATCGCCATATATAGAAAGTATTTCACTTACAACTGGGTGTCTTTCTATATCTGTGTAATTAAATTTCACAAACTGAATATACTGACTATTAGCATAACAGTTAAACAAATTTCTAAAATCTATTAGTCCATTTTGCGCTTCTTTACGATCAGTTTGTTGAATATCACCGGTTACCGCCATGCGACTGCCTTCTCCTATACGGGTTAGCAACATTTTCATCTGATTAGGTGTAGCATTTTGCATTTCATCTGCAATAATAAATGAATTTTTAAAGGTACGACCTCGCATGAAAGCAAGTGGAGATATTTCGATAACCATTTCATCAATCATCTCCTTGATTTGTTTGGGGGAATAATATTCTTGAATAACATCAAATATAGGACGAGTCCAGGGTTCCATTTTCCGATTTAAGTCTCCGGGTAAAAAACCATGTCGTTCATCATCTACACCCACTGCTGGTCTTGTAATGACTATACGTTCTACACTGCGCTCTTTGAGTTCTTTAAGGGCTGCCAATACAGCAAGCATTGTTTTACCAGTACCCGCAGGACCTACACCAAATACGATAACGTTATTTGGATGTAATAGTTTTGTTATGTAGTTTTCCTGATTTAAATTTCTGGGTATGAGTAGCACTTTGGTTTTGCGCTGAATGTATTCGTTAATGTTAACAATGTTTGTGTCCTTAGACTTGTGTTTTGTCCGTCGGCTCATTAATTAGTCCTCCTGTTAAAAAATGAGGACAGATGCTAAATTTTTGAGTTGAGAGCATATGCCCCCCTTTCAAAAATATTTAACAATGTTAATCTAGAGTTATAGTATACTATTTGAACTTTTCATGAGCAAATTTGTATAAAAACTTATTTACAAAATCTGTGTGGGCGCTTTCACAAGGGTGTGTAGTGTAAAACGGATAACCACCATCTGCTGCCCATTTGAAAAAACCAGGAAAGTGATAAAAATTACTCTGGTCCAGGCTGTCAAATAGATTTTGAATACTAGCGTCCCAGGGCACATTTTTATTAAAAATACACTCATCTACGTAGGTAAAAATATATTTTTTGTTGCGCTGTTTTAACCAATCCTGTAAATAAACTATTTCTTTAAGAGTGCTGTATGTTTCCCAGTATTTGCTGTTGCCTACATGCTTATAATATACTTCACTGAAGTCTGCTAGTCCTGTGCTTTGCGCTATTAGTTGACTTTTCTTGTAATGATTAAAGATATCATCTTTAAAATTTTGAAAGGCTTCTAGTATGACACTTTGATTTCGTTCGTGTGTCCAGGGACTAATACTATACCAGGGACTGTCTCGTTCCAGTGTATCATAGTTAAACCTAAACTCAAACCGTGTGGGGAAACTCCACATAACCACTACTACATGTTCTATTTTGCGCTGGTCTAGAGAACTAACAGTGTTAATAATGTTCCTAGCAATAGCAGGATTACTCCAACCTCCCTGAGCCACGCAAATATATTTCATTTCTAGTTTATGTGCTAGAAATGCGCTCCAGGTCAGTTCACTAGGGGTCTGAGGCGTACAATCAGCAAGCTCATTACCGTAGGTAAAACTGTCGCCGCCTGCTACAAGTATTGTCATGCTGAATATTTATGTATGTGCCAGAGGCTGTAAAATAAAACACTAAATATATTAAACCCGGAAAGAACAATATTATGCCTACATCAATTTCTAACTTATTTAAGAAAAACTATGATAGTAGAGTTAGCAAAACCTATACCATAGACGAATATCTAGATTTATGTAAAAAAGATCGCCTAGCATATGCTACCGCAGCAGAACGTATGTTAGCTGCTATTGGGGAACCAGTTTTACTTGACACCAGTAAAGATCCCAGACTAAGTCGTATTTTTTATAACAGAACAGTTAGGGTATATGAAAATTTTCGCGAATTCTATGGCATGGAAGATGTGGTAGAACGCATTGTGGGTTATTTCCGTCATGCTGCTCAAGGCCTTGAAGAGCGCAAGCAGATACTTTACCTACTAGGACCAGTGGGTGGTGGTAAGAGTAGCCTGGCTGAAAAGCTAAAAGAACTCATGGAAAAATTACCCATCTATGTACTAGCAACAGAAGATGGCGAGATTAGTCCAGTATTTGAAAGTCCACTAGGACTATTTGCCAATGAAAATTACTATGACGTTATGCTGGACAAATATGGTATCGAATCCAGATATCTAACCAGTATCATTAGCCCATGGGCCATAAAGAGATTACGAGAATACGAAGGTGACATTGGACGTTTCCGTGTTACCAGTATTATACCCAGCAAACTGGAACAGATTGCTGTAATGAAAACAGAGCCCGGTGACGAGAACAATCAGGATATTAGCACACTGGTAGGCAAGGTAGATATTCGTAAACTAGAACACTTTAGTCAGAATGACACAGACGCCTACAGTTATAGTGGTGGGTTATGCCGTGCTAACCAAGGCATGCTAGAGTTCGTTGAAATGTTTAAGGCGCCTATTAAAGTTCTACACCCACTGCTAACTGCCACACAGGAAGGCAACTATGTGGGCACAGAGGCTATTAGTGCCATCCCTTTCCAGGGTATCATACTGGCACACAGCAACGAATCAGAGTGGCAGACATTTAAAAACAACAAAAACAATGAAGCATTCTTGGATCGTATTAGTATTGTTAAAGTTCCTTACTGCTTGAGGGTAGACGAGGAAAAAAGTATATATGAAAAAATGATCCATGCTAGCGGATTACACAACGCAGCCTGCGCTCCACAAACAGTGGAAATGTTAGCGCAGTTCAGCGTACTAACCAGGCTCAAAGATCATGATAATAGCACACTGTTTAGCAAGCTAAGAGTTTATAACGGCGAGAACATCAGAGAGCAGGATCCCAAGGCCAAAACTATTCAGGAGTACAGGGATGTGGCTGGTGTTGACGAGGGCATGGAAGGCATCAGCACACGGTTTGCTTATAAAATACTAAGTCAGACGTTTAACTTTACCCCCGAAGAAATAGCTGCTGATCCTGTTCATATGATGTTTGTGTTAGAAAATGCTATTAAACGCGAGCAGTTTGGACAGGAACGAGAAGAACGTTATCTAGATTTTATTAAAAGTGAACTAGCTAACAGATACGCTGAATTTTTAGGTAATGAGATACAAAAAGCATATCTAGAAAGTTACAAGGAATACGGCCAAAACTTATTTGATCGTTATGTAGAATATGCTGATGCATGGATTCAAGATCAGGAGTTTAAAGATCCTGATACTGGATTATTAATGGACAGATCACAACTCAATGACGAACTAGAAAAAATTGAAAAACCTGCTGGTATTGCCAACCCCAAAGACTTTAGGAATGAGATTGTAAATTTCTGTTTACGGGCTCGAGCCAATCCTGAAAATGGTGGTAATAATCCAGTTTGGACAAGTTATGCTGTACTAAGAGACGTTATTGAAAAGAAAATGTTTAGTCAAGTGGAAGACTTACTCCCTGTAATAAGTTTTGAAGGAAAAAAAGATAAAGATCTCGAGAAAAAACACAATGACTTTATGGACCGCATGGAAGAACGTGGGTATACTCCCAGACAAATCCGTAGGTTAGTAGAATGGTATATGCGTATCCGAAAGTCTAACTAGGTAGATACCATGTCTAATATTATAGACAGACGCCTCAATCCTAGAGATAAGACCATTAAAAACAGACAAAAGTTTGTACAGCGCAGCCGCGAACAAATAAAGCGAGCCGTAAAGGAAAGTATTGATACTGGTAACATTGCTGACATCGAAAATGACAAGGCAAGAATAAGAGTTGGCGGTATTAATGAACCAAGATTTACCATTGATCCAAAAACTGGGGATAAAAAATATGTATTACCAGGGAACAAAGAACATGTGGTGGGTGATAGACAGGATAAGCCTAACGAGGAGTCTGGTGGCGGGGGTAAAGATGGCGGACTGGGTAGAGGCGAAGACGATTTTGAATTTGTCTTAAACAAAGATGAATACCTTGATTTTATTTTTCAGGACATGGAATTACCAGATCTAGTAAAAAAGAAAATCAAAGATGTTGTAAAGTTTAAACTACGCAGAGCAGGTTACACTAACCAGGGTTCCCCTAATCAATTAGATGTTATAAGAAGTTTAAAAAACAGTATAGGCAGACGAATAGGATTGCGTAGACCTAAGAATCAAGAAATAGATGAATTAGAAAAAGAACTAACTACATGTAATGATCAGGATCGTAAACAAGAAATATTAGAGCTACTAACCTATCTAAGAAAGCGGCAAATAACAGTTCCCTGGTTAGATCCTGTTGATGTAAGATACCGTGCTTTTGTCAATCATCCAGAACCTACAACAAAAGCAGTAATGTTCTGTTTGATGGATGTTAGTGCCAGCATGGGACAACGTGAAAAAGATTTGGCAAAACGTTTCTTTTTCCTACTACATATGTTTTTAATTCGCAAATATGAAAAGGTTGATATTATCTTTATTAGGCATCACGAAGAAGCCAAGGAAGTCGACGAAGAAGAATTTTTTACAAGCAGAGAAAGCGGAGGAACAGTTGTAAGCAGTGCCTTATGTTTAGCAAAGGAAATAATTAAAAAACGTTACAATTTAGATGAGTGGAATATTTATGTAAGTCAAGCCAGTGATGGTGATAATTATAGCAATGATCAAGAAGCCTGTACTAATGAAATGAAATACCTACTGCCACTTGTTCAATATTTTGCTTATATAGAAATAGGCGGAGGATATGATTATCTGGGGGTGATGCAAAATCATACACTAAGTCAGTTATGGTTTAACTATAAAGCATTAACTAAAGAATTTCCACACCTACGTATGAAAGAAATAGAAGAAGTTCCTGATATCTGGAAAGTGTTCAAAGAACTTTTCGGAAAGGAAGAATAATGACAAAACTTCTTTACACAGACAATGAATGGACTTTTGACAAAATACACAGAGCTGACGATGCTATTAGAGAAATTGCAGAACAAGAATTGCGTCTAGACACTTATCCTAATCAAATTGAAATTATTGGCAGTGATCAGATGCTGGATGCCTATAGCAGTCATGGGCTACCACTGATGTATAATCACTGGAGTTTTGGTAAACATTTTCTAAGTCAAGCATATAATTATAGAAAAGGGTATACTGGCCTGGCGTATGAAATTGTAATAAACAGCAATCCTTGTATTAGCTATCTCATGGAAGAAAATTCAATGACCATGCAGACACTTGTTATTGCTCATGCTGCCTATGGACACAATCACTTTTTCAAAAATAATTATCTGTTTCGTCAATGGACAGACGCAGAAGGAATTATAGATTACCTAAACTTTGCTAAAAACTACATAAAGAAGTGCGAGGAAAAACACGGCACACAACTAGTAGAAGAAACACTGGATGCTTGTCATGCTATTATGGATTATGGTATTGACAAATATCAGAGACCTACAAAACTCAACAAGCAAAAAGAACTAGAGCAACAGATTGCTAGAGAAGAATATGTACAACAACAAGCAAACCAGTTATGGTCAACTTTGCCTAAACGTAAAAGGAAAGTTGTAGAAGTTAAGGATGATAAGTTTCCTCAAGATCCGCAGGAAAATATCCTATACTTCTTAGAAAAAAACTCACCTAGTTTAAAGAGTTGGCAAAGAGAGATTATAAGAATTGTTCGCAAAATAAGCCAGTACTTCTACCCACAGCGGCAAACCAAACTAATGAACGAGGGCTGGGCTAGTTTTACACACTATTATATCATGAACCGGTTGTGGGAAAAGGGTTTAATAACTGATGGCAACTATATCGAGTTTATACACAGCCACAGCGGTGTACTAAGGCAACTGGATCATGATCACAAATACTACAATGGTTTTAATCCCTATGCACTGGGCTTTGATATGTTTACAGACATACGAAGAATATGTAGTGAACCCACAGCAGAAGACTGTGAATATTTTCCTCACTTAGCAAACACTGAATGGCTACCTGCTTGTTTGGATGCCGTTAAAAATTATCGTGACGAGAGTTTTATTACACAGTTTTTGAGTCCAGCCATCATGCGTAAATGGCGCTTGTTTGAAATAGATGACCAACAGAGCAACAACTACTACGAGGTAAGTGGTATTCAGGATAGTCGCGGCTATGCCAGGATCAAAGAGTCACTAAGCCATCAGTATAGCGTAAGCAAATTTCAGCCTGACATCCAGGTTGTAGATGCTAACCTTAAGGGTGATAGAACATTAGTCCTAGAGTATACAAAATATAACCAGAGAGAACTTGACAAAAACAAGGATAAGGTATTAGAATATATAAAATACCTTTGGGGGTATAGTGTAGACCTAAGGACAGCTATTTAATGAATAATTATTTGGTATTGACCCCTGACGGTATGGGTAGTACATACTTACAGCGTTTACTTACAACATATCTTAACTTAGCAGGTTATGATTACACTAATACCCATGAGTTACTAAATGGTTTAGAATTAGTTGATGCCGGTCTTAAAAAAAATTTTAGTTTTGCATATACCCAATCAGTTGAAGAGATAGTAAATTTATTAAAAGCAAATACATCAAATATTGTTAGTAGAGTGGCAGACTACCATATTAGGCGTAGACAACAAGAGCGATCCGAAGACTATGTAAGTTTCTATAAACAGTGTAATGAAGTCTTTCCAGTTCAGATCATGTGTATGCGTGATCCTTTTGAGTATTCTCTTAGTTGGGGAATACGAAACATTACTGGAAAGCAAAATGTTTATAGCATAAGAGAGCGCATTGATACCCACCCAGAGAACATTAACTACACTGTAGACCGCCATTTTTTTACACAGAAGTTGAAAAATTATAGTGATTATACATATTGGTGCAAAGACAATTTTAATATTACTAATATTGTAAACTACAATAACTTACAGTCTAAGGCAGATGAGGTCTTAAGGAATATTACGGGATTAGACTGTAATTTCAGTGAACTAGCAGGTATCAGTATAGAAGATTATAACAAAGTTTTTTATAACGCTAGCTTGTCCTTTCAAACAGGAAATAAAGATCTAATACCAGATAAAAATTTAATAATGAAAGTTTTAAAATTACGTTCCTACCAAAATAAATTAATTAACGCTCGGCGATTAATAAGTGTCATTCCACATAAAATGAATACACTAGCCGATAAAAGTAAAAAAGTACAAAATTTTAATACGCTTATAGAAGTATATAATAATTGGGCTGAAAACAGGAACGACGTTGAGACTATTAGTCTGGAACAAATAAAAAAACAAATACATACGGAAAACCAAATTTATGAATCTTAAAATTTTAAATGAAGTAGAACATATGTTACAAACAAGCCCACAGGCTGTTCGCAATCAGTCTAAACTTAAACAACTTGTACGTGGCATATTTGACGTTGAGTTAGGTAGTACTATGTTTACATCAGTATATGATCTCACAGAAGAAATTGACAGACTAGTATTACACAAGTACTTTGGCGAAGTTTGGCAACCCGAAACTAAAAAGTTCAAGTACAGCGGGCTCAAAGTCATTGAAGAAGTTAATGCGCTAAACCCTAGAGCAGTACTAGATATTGGCTGCGGCTATAATGAGTTTAAAGGTAAGATTCCCAATCTCATAGGCATTGATCCATATAATACTAATGCTGACTTTCAAGTTGATTTGCTAAGTTATCATACAGAAGTAAAATTTGATGTTGTCATTGCGCTAGGTAGTATTAACTTTGGCAGCACAGATAAAATTTTTGCTGAACTTGAAAAAGCAGTAAGTCTTTGTGGGCCAGGCGCATTAATGTTTTTCCGTGTAAATCCTGGTCATCAACATGACAAACCAGAAGCACGTTGGATTACATTCTATCCCTGGAATTCAAACTTCATTATTAATTGTGCTGATCATTTTAATGTAGATGTGCTAGACCTACGTAACGATTCAAATAAACGAATGTACTTTGTTTGGCGTACAAAAAATGTTAATTAATGATTTAGGTTATTTTAAACGATCAGCAAATTATTCAGACAAGTATAGTGGAATGGATTGTTTAGAAAAATGTACGGATAAGGAATGGTTTAAGAATTATCCTATACAGGACTTTGATTATAAATTTAATAGTTGGGGTTTTAGAGGACCAGAATACAATCAATATATTAGCAAACCGGTTAATATATGTCTGGGAGACAGTTTTACTGTTAATGTAGGCGGTCCTATAGAACACAGTTGGCCTAGTTTGTTACAAGAAAAGTTTGATATTCCATGTTTGAATTTAGGAATGGACGGGGCTGGTAACGATAGCATTAGATTAGTTTATGATCGTGCCTGCAAATTATTTGATGTTCAAAAAACTTTTGTAGTATATTCTTTTTTTCATAGACGCTTAGAAAATGGCAGGTTTATGAGTGAACCACATGAACATATAGATAACATAATTTATTTTGAAAAAAACTTTATAAATGACACATATTTTAATTTTATTCCGCCATGGTGTTGGACAGATGAAGAATTAGATTATATTAGTAGCCGATCTAAATTTTATATAAATTTAAATTATAAATCTTGGAACGATACTTTAGATAGGCAATATTGTTACAGAGAACAATATAACCAGCTAAAGGGCGCTGATTGGCCTACATATGATGAATTCTTAGCGGGCGCAGATCCACATCCAGATGTTTATACTCAAGAATTTAGATTACGAACTAACTTATATAGTAACAGGGACGGGTTTCACCTTAGTTTAGAGGGAAACCAAAAATTAGCCGACAACTTATACGAACAAACTAAATAAAGACGGTAACGCAGACTGCGGTCTAGTTCACCGACTATCTCAAAAAAGGAAAACATCATGTTACCCCGTAGACATTTCTTTACGGGTGTGCCTGGTAGTCGCTGGAGTGGCGTTAGCCAAGACATAGAGTCAAGCAAACTCTACGACACATCAGACCGCACCCCCCAAAGAACATACACTCATAACCAATATTCCGGACATGTGGGTGCCTATTTTGGCGCCGGCATGGAATTCCCTGCTAGTTTGGATCCAGCTATCCTAGATGCTCCATATACAGGTTCGGGATGTCGTTTACATAAAAGTCACGAGTGGGCTTATATGTTGGATGACATCACCAACACATATCCGGACTGTTGGATAACTTTAATTTACAGACCTGATGCTGCCAGTTTTGAATGGTGGAAGCAGGCTGGTGGTTGGAATATAAGTTATCCTAATTATGACTTTTATGTGGATGATGCTGGTATGCAACACCATATAAAGCTAATGAACGAAGCTATATTAGAGTTTTCTCATAGCCACAATTTAGTATGGCACCATATAGCAAAACACGCAGATATATTAAAAACAACATGGAAACAATCCTAGCACTACTAGTAGGAACTCTTTACGGACTTGTGATTGGTATAATACCAAGCGCGGGCGCGACTACTGGTTTGGTTGCACTTTTTGGTGTGATACATTACTTTGTTAGTGAGCCATATTTAGGAGTAGTTTTTCTAATGGCAGTGGTTGCAGCAAGTACAACAGGTGATAGTTTTACAGGTATACTACTAGGCATTCCAGGTGCTAACAGCGCAGCCGCTACAATGGTAGATGGCTTTCCACTAGCACAGCAGGGCCGTGCAAGTTATGCTATCAGTGCAGCAGTTACTACAAGTACAGTTAATGGATTGCTTTGGGGATGTTTAGTTTTCATGTTGCTTCCCTGGTATAGCAATTTGTTAATGATATTGGGTATACCTGAACTGTGGGCGTTTATAGTTCTCGCTCTTGCTACGGTTGGTTTTGTAAGTAACAGTTATTGGATTAGAAGTTTAGTTGCTATTTGCGCAGGAATATTTCTAGGACTAGTGGGCGTAGATCCTACAAATAACGAACCTAGGTTTACACTGGGTTGGTTCTATTTGCAAGATGGACTACAATTGATGCCAGTAGTTGCTGGTTTGTTTGCAGTACCAGAATTAGTAGCAGGATTAAAGCGTACAAGTACAGCACGTATTGTTCGTAATGAACTTTGGCAAGGAGTACGTGCAACCTGGCAGCATCGTTGGCTAGCATTGCGTGGTGGTTTTATAGGTGCATTTATTGGATTGTTACCTGGACTTGGTGGCGCAATGGCGGACTGGATGGCATATGGTAGTGCTGTGGCAGCAAATCCAAAAGAACAGTTTGGTAATGGTAACATCAAAGGCGTCATAGGACCAGAAGGTGCTAACAATGCACAAAAGGCAACGTCAATGATTCCTACTGTGTTGTTTGGTATTCCAGGTGCTCCGTTTGCCGCAGTGTTAATGGCATTGTTCATGTACCTAAACTTTGAACTGGGCACGCCAGATATAGCAGCAGACACAGAATTTTTCTTTAGTCTTGCGTTTGGTTTTCTATCAGCAACAGTACTAGTAGCAATCCTGTGTTTAGTTTTTATACGAACTATCACACGTATTTGTACAGTACCTTACAAGTATTATTTCCCAGTACTATTGTTAGTAATAATTTGGGCAAGTATGCAGTACACGGGCGGATGGGAAGATTTTGCAGTATTGGCAGCATTTAGTTTATTAGGCATACTATGCAAAAACTATAAGTTTAGCAGACCAGCACTTCTAATGGCGTTTATACTCGCTAACAAGATTGAGAGTTTTACCCTACAACTCACAAGTCTTTACACAGTAGGGGATTTAATAACGAGACCTATATTTATGGCAGTGATGCTGTTTACTGTAGGTATCTTCGCATATAGTTTAAAGAGGAAAGGATCTATAGATTATGCGTAAAATATTTTTAGCACTCGCAGTTATGCTATTTGCAACACCAGCACTAGCAGACTACACACTTATTGTACCACAGAAGCCAGGCGGCGGTACAAGTGTTTGGGCACAGATTGTTGCCACAGAATGGGAAAAGCACCTAGGTGAAAAGATTGTTATCCGGCACATTCCAGGTGCTCGTGACATACCAGGATTCAATGCTTTTCATAATGAACTACAAAAAGACCCAAAGATCATTATGGTATCACATGGAGGCAACGGAGTAAGTTTTCTACAGGAAAAAGTAGACTACAATTATGCTGAATATGATAGCGTAGGACTAATGAACTTGGATATTATTTCCGGTATTCGTAAAGACTACAAGGCTGGCGATAAAATTAAGTTTGCAGCAGGATCAGGCATGGTACCAGAAGGACTTGCTATCGCACAGTTGCTATGTGGCAACCTTAAGAGTATTGATGAATATGCAGCATGCTTTAAGGATAAGGTTACATGGGTACCTGGCATGAGCGGTGGGCAGCGTAGACTGGCATTCAAGCGTGGCGAGCTCAATGGCACTAGAGAGAATCCAGCAGCATACAAAAAGCACGTTGAATCAAATCCTGATGCGACGTTGTGGTTTACACACGGCATTCTACAAAAGGATGGATCACATGCTGACGATCCAAACTATCCCGGCTACCAGTTCGAGATCTTATTTGAGAAGCGTTGGGGTGAGAAGCCCGACAATGTGCTCTATCCTGCTTATAAGCTAGTAAAGAGTTTCCGTGACGGATTACAAAAAGCACTATGGGTAAGCAAAGGTAATCCTAACCGTGATCATCTAGTCAAAACACTTACAGCAATGACCCGTGATCTAGATAGCATATCAGCTATTCAGAAAAAGGTAGGCGAGTATGACTGGGTAATTGGCAATGCTGGCAATGCTCATCGCGATACATTAATGAGTTTTGTAACTGAATCTGCGCTAAAAACACTAGTAGATTTTAATACCCAGGCATTTGGTTTAAAGAGTGTTTATAAACCTGAACTTATTCATGGAAAGTAATATAAATACACTTATATAACAGGTGTACCACTATGGATATTAAAGAAATTGTTGAAAACACTAAAAAAGTTTACATGAGTGACTCCAGTTTGGAGTTGCTCATGGACTTTGAACGTGTACTTGATGAGGTAGATTTATACGCTTTTAAAAACTGGAAGCGGGGCGAACTTGTAGAAGGACCAATCAAACACAAACACTGGGTAGAGTGTACATTTATGTACCCAAGTAAACTAATGCCAGACCCAGATGGCGGCAAGCGACTTTTGGGGTATAACGCTATTATTGAGTACAAGAAAGACAAGCTCAAGACTCCAGTTAAAGTAGAAGATTATAGTGATTTTAGACCTGGTACAAAGAAACCAAAACTAAAAGAAGATCCAGTATGGTTAGTAAAAGTAAAACTGCCAGTTGAACTAGTTAAAGATACACAAGAAGGTTTTGTGGAACTTGAAGGCAAAGATATAGACTTATCAGATCTGGACCAAGCATATGACCAGGGCTTAGAAGGCGGCGGTGACATCATGAACCAACAGCAAGTAGCAATGCCCGGAGCAACACAATGACCCAGCTAGCTGAAGGTTTGGAAAGAGACGATTTACAGGACAGAGTTGAACCCAAGGTTCACTTTGATGAGTTTGCTCCTAAAATGGGAACTGATGATCAAATTATCGTTAGTAGCTTTATGGTAATGGGTCAACAGGTAGCGTATGATTTGGAAAACTTTTTAGAAAAAGGTTACCCCTGGATACTGGATGCTGAAACCAGTGCTGGCGAGAAAGAGCCCGGGTATTACATTGTGTTTGTTGAAGCAGAACGCAGAACCAGTTTTCCAGAAAAGTTTATGAGCTTAATCAGTGACTTGGAAAATATCACTGGCATTAAACCCAGTGACTGGATTATGAAATATTATCAGGGCACACGGCGCGATCCTAAATACAAACTTACGACACAGAACATTAGCACACATGTTCCACTGAGTCCTAGAAAATATAGACAAAATAAACAAAGTGAAAATATGTTAGAAAGCATGTTAAACATAGCAAGAGTTCCACGAAGAAAAGGTGACACACATGAATTTAGACAATCTAAGAAAACAGCTAGAAATTGACGAGGGTGTTGTATACGAAGTTTATCTTGACCATCTTGGGTACCCTACTTTTGGTATCGGTCATCTGGTTACGGAATCAGACCCAGAGAATGGACTTGCAGTGGGGACCCCCGTTGATGCTGACAGAGTCGCTGAAGCCTTCGAGTCAGATATCCAATCAGTCTTGTCAGATTGCGACAAACTTTACTCAGACTTCGCCGATCTGCCAGAAGAAGCTCAAGAAATAATTGCTAACATGATGTTTAATCTTGGGTATCCTCGATTATCAAAGTTTGTTGGAATGAAAAGAGAAGTAGATGCCAGGAACTGGAATGAAGCTGCCAATGAAATGGTGGATAGTCAGTGGTATCGTCAAGTAGGTGCAAGAGCTGAAAGACTTGTAGAGAGAATGAGAGCTATTTAGAGAGCATTAATGGGATTAAAACTCGCTGGTATAATGTTAGTACTAATTCTGGCTATGTCTGGCATAGGCTATTGGTACTACAACGACACGCAGGAAAAAATGCGTATTCTTGTTGCTAATGAAGCAAAGGCTACAATAGCTGCTCAAACAGCAGAAGCAGCAACTAAAGCACTACAAGAAAGTTATCAGCGCATGAGCAAGGAGTTAAATCGTGTTAATGACGAGTTTGCAGAGGCAAGAGCAAATAATAAAGTTCTTACTAGCAAACTTGCTAAACACGATCTAGCTGTACTGGCAGAGAAAAAACCAGATTCTGTACAACGCATTATTAATAGTGCTAGTGCTAAAGTATTAAGATGCTTTGAGATTGAGAGTGGTTCAAAATTAACGGAGGCAGAAAAAAATGCTAAGTCAGGCAAAGCGTTCAATTCGGAATGTCCTTGGCTTTGGCCTGGTGCTAGCAAGCCTTAGTGCTTGCAGTAGTCCTAGAGTACTAGAGGTAAGTGCCAAGCCAGTTGAAATACCCAAACTTACTCTGCCCAAAGCAGACGTTCTTAATTTTGCTAGTAAAGAAGTAGAATGGCATGTAATTACGCTGGAAAATTATCAAGCAGTTTTTGATGAGATAAAAAAGTCCGGCAGACCTATGACACTGTTTGCACTCACAGATAAGGGCTATGCTAACCTTGGCGAAAATTTAAGTAGTATAAGAGCATTTATAGAACAGCAAAAAGCTATTATTATTGCCTATGAAAACTACTATAAAGAAAGTGATAAAGCAATCAAAGATGCTAATAAAGAAATAGAAAAAAGCAAGGAAGATCTTAAAAAAAGTGCTGAGCCCAGCTTTAGCTTAAAAGGATTGTTCAAATGACTATAGACGGCGGGACATATGTTGGTACATCAGGAGCAAACTCACACTGTAATAACTGTGGTCATCCCAGTCACTGTGGTGTGCCACTCTATGAAGATTCCTGGTCAGCCTACGGAAAGAGACTGGGCAGAATAGAAATCTGTAAAAATTGTACATGCTCTGAGTGCTCTAATGAAACAAGTTAAATGTGGGAACAATATAGTATATCTTATAGTAGAGGGCTAAGTTATTATACTTACTTAGCGATGCGTGATAGCGTTTATAGAATTCATGAGTTATTTAATAAAAAGATAGAGATGTACGATTCTCTCTACATGATTAAAATAATAAGCTATAGAGAATTGCAAAATTATTACAAAATAGGATAGTAAAATGAAAAAGTTTTTATCAACAAGTTTAGTTTTAGTATTTTTATCGGGATGTGCTCTAACTGATGTAATACCCAGTTTTTGGGACGACAACCAAAGTTCACGTATAGTGGATGTTTATGTTAAAGCAACAAACATGGATTGTAAACAACCACACCTATCTCAGGTAACCAGCATTAGAGACGACTTACAGTGGTTCAAGCTATACAGTGAAAGCAAGGGCTGGCTACAGCGAGATGTTCTAAAACTTATTAAACCCATGCAGGACACTGTAGAGGATTTTTATAAGCGCAGTAAAGAAAAGCAGGGCAGCGAAGCCTATTGTGAAATTAAAAAGAAACTATTGATCAAACAGAGCAAAGACAGTGCTCAGGCAGTACTAGGAAGGTATGACTTATAATGGAAAAACTAAATGAAGCAGTAAATGATTTAAAGGCTTTAATTGACAATGGTCCAGATTGGGCTAGCGAACGGGCGAAGATTGCGCTAGATTTATTTGAACAAGTAAAAACAGGTAGCATAAGCCAAAGCGAGTACGATGAATTATTAGAAGATTTAGTTCGTACAGATAAGCTAGATGAACTAGCCGACGATCTAAATACAAAAAATAATCTAGTAGCAACTGTAATGGTGCTAAAGAACTTTGCTAGTCTAGTTTAATAAAAAAAATTTTTGTAACTTTTTTGTAACACTCTATAAGTTAAATAACTAGGAACAACAGATGGAGTTTTTTAAATATGGAACTAGTTACAATATGGATGGCCGTGGGATTTCTCATGGCAGCATACAGTGTTATCGCTAACGACAGTGTACAAACACTGGGCACTTGGATAGCCAGCAATCACGAGCGTTTTTCTTGGAAAATACTTTGGGCCGCCGCTAGTGCGGTTTTATTATGGGCATTATGGTATGGGTGGTATACCTCAGGAGGAGATATTAGTTATGGACGTTTAACTAAGATCCCATTTCAAGAGATATACTGGTACCATGCTGTAGCACCGGGAATATTGCTTTTATTAACACGAGTAGGCGTACCAGTAAGTACGTCCTTTTTAGTTTTAAGTGCATTTGCAACTAGCTTTGTGCTTGAAAAAATGCTGATGAAGTCAATAATGGGTTATGCATTAGCGGCTGTTAGTGCTTATGCTCTATGGCATATTATTAGCAGAATAATTAATGAAAATCGATCAATGGGAGATCATTGGAGTCGTCCTTATTGGCGAACCGCGCAATGGGCCACAACTGCTCTATTATGGTGGACTTGGCTGAGCCATGACATGGCTAATATTGCGGTGTTTCTACCTAGGCAGATCCCATGGGACCTAATGATTGTTATTAGCATAGTATTTGTAGCATTGCTAGGCTTTATGTTCCGCGAAGGCGGTGGTAAAATCCAGGACATTGTTTTGGAAAAACAAACCACACGTTACATTAGATCAGCAACACTAATTGACTTAGTATACTTGGTTATACTATACTTCTTCAAAGAATTAAATTCAATACCAATGTCAACAACATGGGTATTCGTAGGCTTGTTAACAGGGCGTGAACTTGCTATTGCTCACGTTAGGAACACTAAAATGAAACAGGTGTTCCCAATGGTAACAAAGGACTTTATCAAGATGATGATTGGACTTGGTGCTAGTGTTGGCATTGTATTATTCATCCATTACCTGGTAGTGCCCAACGGCTGGTAATAAAATAACAGTGTAACTAATTATGTTATTGTTCTGACTAAATATTGTTGAGGAGCAATTCAATGTTAACACCAGACCAAGCAGCACAACAAATCACAGAATTTTTAATGCCGTTTATAGGCATGTTAGTGATGATTATTATAGCCATGATGATTAAAGACTGGGCTATGAAAGTAGCCAAGGGAATGGCTTTTGCCTTTAACAAAAGTTTTAGCGAAGGTGATAAAGTTATACTGGATGGAGAACGTGCCCTAATAGTTAAAATAGGCATGACTCAAACAGTGTTTGGAATTACTAAAAAAGGCGGAGAGTGGGATGGTGACTATGTTTGGCGATATGTTCCTAATGAAAAAATCAGCGGATTGAAACTAGAAAAGGTTATTTTCGATCCTAGACCTATTCACAATGAACAACATATAGCAGTTAATAATGAGCTTATTAATAAAAATAGAGAAACTATCGAGGAGTTAAAAAATGGAAGAGCAACCAGTAAAACATAAGATTGAACTAGAAGTAGATGTGTCTGCTACTGAAAACATAGTTGAACCAAACAAATATCAGGGTATAATTGATCTGGCAAAAGCAGTAGATAGCTGGAGAATATTTCCTAGAATCTTTATTACAACTTACATTTATTTACTCTACAAGGTTGTGATCTGGTTTATGGCACTACCGGATCCGAACATGAACCAAGCAGGACTAGTAAGTGTGGTAGTTGGTGCTGGAGCAGCCTGGTTTGGTTTGTATACAAATAGTAGCAAAAAGTTTGATACTCCGTCAGCAAGTATGCCCACGGTCGCAAAAAAGTAATAACAGTTGACAACTAGGTTTTTAGTTGTATAATTATATATATGAACTACTACGACCTCCTTGGTATAGAGAAAAATGCATCTGCTGATCAGATTAAAAGTGCCTTTAGAACAAAAGCAAGGCACACCCATCCTGATGCTGGTGGAGATCCTGAAGATTTTAAAAAACTTAATGAAGCCTACGAAACACTAAAAGATCCTAGCAAAAGAGCTGAATATGATCATGTTAGTAGCGGTGCTGGTAGAATACATGTTAATATAAACGGCAATCCACACAATATATTCAGTAACATATTTCAAGACATACACAATGTTTTTGGTGAAGAAACAGGGCCATTTGCTAGTAATAGAACCTATCATAGACAAAATAAAAATCGCGATTTAAGTATAGAATATACATGCAGGCTAGAAGATACATTACAATCTCAGGAAAAACAAGTAAGCGTAAAGCATCTAAGTGGTGAAAGAAAACTTGTCCAGATTAGTATTCCAGTGGGTGCCAAGGACGGACAAAGAATAAAATATACAGGGTTGGGTGATACAACTATGACGCAGTTGACACCTGGCGATTTGTATGTTACAATAAAGATCGTTAAGAGTAATAAATTTGAAGTACAGGGAAATCATTTATACACTGACGTAACTATAGATTGTTTTGACGCAATACTTGGATCTACTATACAAATTCAAAATTTGCAGGGAAAAACTTTAAACCTTATTATTCCAGCTGGCACACAAACAGGAACTCAGTTTAGTTTAAAACAGCAGGGTTTATATGAGATAAACAATGATAAACTAAGAGGAAATTTGGTGGCAAAAGTACATGTAAAGATTCCGCAAAATCTTACACCTGACCAGTTAAATATGTTAAGAAGTATCAGAGAGAATAGATGAAAACTAGTAAAAATTTGGACAAATTAATACAAGACGCTAAAAAGATAGCAGCCACCAACAAAAACAGGTATATTACTAGTGAGCACGTCTTATATATTATATTACAAGAAAATGATATCAATAAACTCCTGGCGGACTATGGCACAAATCTTAATAGTTTATTACAAGAATTAAATGAATTTATAGACAGTAAACTACCCAAGGACCTAAAAAGCGATCAACAACCAGTAAAAACTCATAGTTTGGACCGCATATTTAATAGAGCATATACGCAGGTATTGTTTAGTGGTAGAGAAGAACTTATTATACTTGACATCCTAATAAGTATGCTCAATGAAAACAATACAATGAGTGGATATTTTTTGTTAAAATATGGACTACAAAAAGACGAGTTTAGTGAGTACGTAACAAAATATTATAATAGTAACATAATGGTTAAGGAAGCCAAAAAATACTATGCTAAACTGTTGAATGAATACTGTACAGATTTTACTGAACTTGCAAATCAAGGAAAAATAGATCCTGCTATTGGTAGAGATACCATACTAGATGATATCTGTCAGACCATGGCAAGACGCAACAAAAGCAACGTGCTCATGGTCGGTGATCCTGGTGTGGGCAAGACTGCTATTGCTGAAGGATTGGCAATTAAAATAACAAACGACGATGTTCCGGGTTACCTCAAAGAACATAAGGTATATAACCTTGATGTGGGTGTACTGCTTGCTGGCACACAGTATAGAGGCCAATTTGAAGAACGTGTCAAGGAAGTAATGGAAGCACTTATTAATGAGGGCAACTGTATCCTGTTTATCGACGAAGCACATACCATGAAGGGTGCAGGATCCGGTGGCAATGGCGGCACAGACTTTGCTAACATGTTAAAACCCTATCTGGGCCGTAATAAACTAAAAGTTATTGCCAGCACAACCTGGGAAGAATACACAGAAAGTTTTGAAAAAGACCGTGCCCTAATGCGGCGCTTTTATCGCATTACAGTGGATGAGCCTAGTCCAAAATTAGCAAAACAGATCCTAAACGGTTCAGTAAAGTACTATGAAGAATTTCACAGTGTGCTAATTGCTCCTGATAGTATCGATAGTGCAGTGGACTTGAGTGTTAGGTTCATGACAGACAAGAGGCTGCCTGATAAGGCGTTTGATCTTATTGACAGTGCTTGTGCTAGACAGCGACTACTAGAAGTTGAATATCCCAGTATTACCAAAGAACTTATTGAACTTGAATGTAGCAAGATTACCGGTATACCCCTGGATCAAATAAGTGACACAGTGAACAAAACAGTAAACTTACGGAAAGTAGAAACAAAAATTAAAAATCAAGTATACGGGCAAGATGAAACCATAGAAAAAGTAATGGAAAAGGTCTATGTTAGCAAGGCTGGACTTGCTCCCAAAGATAAACCAGTGGGTGTATTTTTATTCTTGGGACCCACTGGTACCGGTAAAACAGAACTTGCTAAACAACTTAGTAAGAGGCTTACCATGGAACTGCTACGTTACGATATGAGTGAATATCAAGAACGTCACAGTGTAGCGAGGTTTATTGGTGCGCCTCCAGGATATGTGGGATATGATGACAGTAATCTGGGCGGTGGTTTGCTTATCAGAGACATTGAACGTAATCCAAACAGCGTAATACTTTTTGACGAAATAGAAAAAGCCCATCCTGACGTTACCAATGTTCTCCTACAACTCATGGATGAAGGCTTTATTACTGCTACCAACGGCAAACGTGTAGATTGCCGCAACACCATTGTTATTATGACCAGTAACCTGGGCGCACAAGAAATGGAGCGTGAGCCTATAGGTTTTGGTAGAGAGTCACGTGAAGGCGAGGACGACAAGGCTATGAAGGATTTTTTCAGGCCCGAGTTTCGTAATCGTATTGATGCTGTATGTAAGTTTAATAAACTTGATGAACTTACCAAACGTAAGATTGTTATTAAGTTTGTACAAGAATTTTCAGATCAGTTAACTGAAAAGGGCATAAACCTACACATTGATGAACAAAGTGTAGACTACATTCTCAAGCATGGCTTTGATGAAAAAATGGGAGCCAGGCCAGTTGCCAGAACTGTGGATAAACTGCTCAGAGTTCCAGTTAGTAAAGAACTGGTGGTTGACCCAGCTATCAAAGGCTGTAAAATTAAAGTAAGGGTCAATAAAAATGGCCTGCTGCTCAAAATAATAAGGAATAATAACAATGAGCCTCTATCAATTAAAGAAATTAACGTCAAAGTATAATTTAAAATTTACTAAGAACGATAGAAAATTTTATAAAAAGTATAATTATAAACTAGGCTATTATATGTTTGGCGAGGGGTTGAGCAGTGAAGAATACCTAGATAAGATAGAGGAACAGCGAGTATATGTTAGTCTGAATAACATGTACTTAAGACGTGAACGTAATAGAATAAACGTTTATGCTAGTAGCCTGTCTAGCATTAAAAAATATATTGAAATTAATCCAAACTTTGACTTTGTAGAAATAGGATATTTTCCTGAAGGCATTCCACACAGTATTAAATTACGCAAGTCTGAACCTGAATACCCCTGGGAAGTTAAACTACGTAGACATGTTAAAAAAGAAACACTTAAAACATTCTGGGAAACACACCAGAAAACCATGTGGATTAACAGTGACAGTAAGTATGAACTGGATGTAGAAAAACATAAAAGTTATATAAGAAACTGGATACCGCCGATACGACCTACAACCTGGGCAGTCACTACATGGCGATTCAATGACCAAGATGTTAAGAACCTGTTTGTATTCACATTCTGTGAATATTTACAAGAAGAAACCCTGTTTAAAAAAGAGGAAATTCATGAATAATAATCTGTTAAAAACACTGGTAGAGCGTAAACTAGTTACAACTGAAACTGTGGTAAGAGCAAAAATTCCCACGCAAGGATTTCATAATGCTACGTTTTTGGCTGAAAAAGATGTGCACTGGCACACAGGTATTAGTGCAGAAAATATTTTAAATGTAGAAGGAATGGATCCTGACAGATTCGCTAAAAGCTATGACATCAAACCTGATGGAACTGTAAAGGTATATAAAAAGCGTGGCAGAAAACCAAAATTAGAAAAGGTATAAGATATGTCAGACGAGAACACAGGCAACTTAATGGCAGATAAAGGGATGTATCTAATGATGAGTTCCTTTTCCCCGGAAACTGTTAAACCAATTGTTGAGTGGATTATAAATGAAAATTTAGAAAAAAAGAAAAAGCCATTTTTAACCCTAATTATTTGTAGTCCAGGTGGAGATGTAAATGCATGTTTTGCTCTTATTGATACCATGAAAGGATCCAGCATACCAGTTAAAACAGTTGGTGTTGGCATGATTGCTAGTTGTGGATTACTTACGTTTATCGCCGGAGAAAAGGGCCACCGTGTTCTTACACCAAACACAAGTATCCTGTCTCATCAATACAGTTGGGGGTCTCATGGCAAAGAACACGAACTATATGGGGTCGTCAAGGAATTTGAACTCACCAGTAAACGTATGGTTAATCACTATAAAAAATGTACTGGGCTCAATGAAAAGCAGATTCGTGAAAAACTACTGCCAGCGACTGATGTATGGCTGGATGCACAGGAAGCGAAAAAGTTGGGCATTTGTGACACTATCAAGGAAACTTATTAGCATAAATACTGCTAGTAAGGAGTACAAGCATGGCTAAACTCAACGAAGAAATGGTTGTTATCAAGATTAGTAAACTTCTTAGAGACAGCGAAACACCTGAGTCTATGTTAGATGATGAAATGACTGCCAGTCTAGAAGCAGTAATTCAAGAACTAGCAGGACCAGACAAACTAGTAGAATTGATTAAAGAATAATGTCAGCAACAACCACAGTTACACTATTGCCAACAACAACATTTGGTACTGCAACAGGCAATTATAATGGCAGTGCCAGTTCCTTTAATAGTGACAAGGTTAAGGGAGACGGTTACTATGGTTTTGCTGATGGTGTTCATACTGTGCAAACAAGAATCACAAATCTTGTTGCTACAATAAAAATACAAGGCACACTAGCAACAGATCCAACTAGCAGTGACTGGGTAGATATCAGCAGCGTGGTTACTAGTGATGGAAGCACCACTGTTACAAACAGTTATTTTACAAACTTCACTGGAAACTATACCTGGATTAGAGTTTCTGTAAGTTCCTTTACGGCCGGAACTATTAACAGCATTTACCTAGCTCACTAAGTAATACTATGATCACCTGGTTATTTGATAACCGTAACCAGTATGGCTACTTGCCTAATCTTATAAAAGACATGACACTACAGCCCGGCACTGATGCCTGGCATGATTTATGTATAAAGCAGCCCTACAGTTACGAGTTTAGATTTTTAAAATATTGTATACTGGACAAAGTGCCCTTCAAATGTGCCATGGCCAACAGTGACATCTATGAAGCACCTGCTTATTATCCAGTAAACCTAAACTTCTTTGACACAAACATTGACTATTTTAGTTTAATGGCGCCTGACAGTTTAACAAAACTTAAACAGGGAAGATTTAAGTTTTTGTTTTATTACAGCGAAGGTGATGACATTAGTATAAGTGGCATTGATTACACCCTAGCAAACTTGATGAATAAACATGGAATAAGTCCTGAAAATGTTGTGTTTATTACAGCAAATGCTAAAATAGACGGCAAATATCCCTACTTCTTTTTTCCTGACGATGAGCTATACTATAGATTACTACATTTAAGACAAAAGGACTGGGTTAAAACAGTGGGCCTAGGTCCTAGACCCTACAAACTAACATATCTAAATCGTGCTGATAAAATATGGAGACGTATACTAGCAAGTAGATTATACCATTTAGGTTGTTTAAAAGATGCACAATTTAGTTATTCAAACTACAAATACCAAACTAGTAGTATAGAAGAAGATAAAATAGAGAACTATGACGATGGGTATCTAGATAATCTTGAAAACATTTATGACAGTTTTAGTATGCAAATGCCTTTCAGTTGTGATGAAATGACCATTGATCAACACAACAATCATAAAATAATACACTTACCACACTTTACTGACAGCTATTGGCAGCTCATAGCAGAAACCCACTTCAGGCAAGATACTATATTCTTGACAGAAAAGACATTTAAATGTATATTAAACTTACAACCTTTTGTTATTGCTGGTAGTCCTTACAGTTTAAAGTTATTAAAACATCTTGGTTACAAAACTTTCAAAAATGTAATAAAAGAAACATATGATAACATAGATGACTCAGCAAAAAGAATGCATGAAATTTTAAATGTGGTATATAGTTTAAATAACAGACCTGATGCTGATCATCAACAAATAATGGGTATGTTAAAAGAAACTCTAGAGTATAATCAAAAAACATTTCTTGCCCCCAAAGTAGGAAGATTACAAGGACTTTTACAGAGATTGGATTACAAATGATACATTTTTGCACACCCTGTTATGGCGGACAAATAAGTGAAGTAACTTTCCAGGGATATTTACGCTGGACTATTTTAGCATGTGATCCTAAGTCTAGAATTCCATTTACAGTTGATACGCTGAGTAACGAAAGTAATATCAATCGAGGCAGAAACAGTTTAGTAGCAAAGTTTTTAGCTGGGGCTGGTACGCATCTTATGTTTGTTGATGCTGACATTATGTGGTTTCCACAACAAGTTTTAAAACTATTAAGTGCGGACAAAGACGTTGTAGGTGGCATCTATCCACAAAAAACTATTCCTCCGAAAATGGTTGTAAATACAATAGACAATGGAGGCAAGGAAGGCGACTTACTTGAAGTAGGTACCATTGGCACTGGATTTCTACTAATTAAACGCACTGTTTTTGAACAAATGATTGAAATGGGTGCTAAAAAATACACTGACGATATCGGACTAGACGAATTCAACGATTATCAGTATGATTTTTTTAATTGTACAATAGATTCGGAAGGAAGATATTTAACTGAGGACTGGAGTTTTTGTAGGCGCTGGCGGCAATTAGGCGGCAAGATCTGGGCCGATACTAGTATAGAACTGGGACATGTTGGGTATCACAGATTTATGCCAGACGTACAAAGTTTAAGGAAAGAACATGGAATCAGTTGAATTTAAACTAAGTTTATATGGCCATGGATTTGATGATAGATGGCCAAAGTGTAGAGTACTAGTTAACGATACAGAATTTTTCGATGGTGTTGTTAATGGTGATTTAGACGTAAACTTTACTGTTGATCTAGAAGATGATACTAAAAATAAGCTAATAATCGATTATTATAACAGAGATTTTAAGAAAGATGTTGTGCTAGGTTCTGATGGCATGCCAGTCAAATACACTGCTATCTATGTTAATAACTTGGAGGTGGATGGAATAAACCTAGCCCACACACCATATACAAATTCTTATCAGGAAATATACGAGCCCTGGTATTTAGAACAAAACAGAGATGATTTTCCTAATCCAAGACGCGAAGACATGCAAATAAGCTGGAACGGACAATGGATTTTAGAATTTACAAGTCCAATTTATATTTGGTTACTAGAAAACCTATAACAAATAAATACATGTATGCGTATACATGAAGCAATCCAGCAAGTTGTAGCTATATATCCTGGCAGATTTCACCCTTTCCACAAAGGTCACGCCAGTGTTTATACCTATCTACGCAATAAATTTGACACTGTCTTTATTGCTACCAGCGACAAGGTAGACCCCCCTAAAAGTCCTTTTAGTTTTGCTGAAAAGCGACAAATGATGATCGCGGCCGGAGTACCAGCGTCAGCTATTGTCCAAACTAAAAATCCCTATCAAGCACAGGAAATATTACAAGCCTATGATCCTGCTACAACAGCGGTTGTGTTTGCTGTAAGTGAAAAGGACATGGCTGAAGATCCGCGGTTTGCTTTTAAACCTAAAAAAGATGGGTCACCCAGTTATTTCCAACCCATGGCACCAAACGCAAAACAGTTACAAACCTTTGACAAGCATGGGTATATTACAACCGTTCCCACACTAGACTTTACAGTACTAGGCGAACCCATGCGTAGCGCCACAGAACTACGTAGTAATTTTGCCGCGGCAGATGAAGAAACAAAAAAGAAAATAATTACTGATCTCTACGGCAAATATGACGACAATGTCTACAAAATTATGAGTACTAAGATCACTGAAGCAGAAGAAGATGATTCGTTTAAATACCTGTCAAAAGCAGGCGATCCAGTTTATGGACATTCAGTGTTTGGCGGAAACAAAGGTGTAGCAGTTAAAGCATATAAAAACTTAAATCATATTATTAACGATCTTAAAGAACTTGACCTAGAACAAAAATTGGACAAGGAAACAAAACGTAGAATATTACAACAGATAGAAGATATCAAGAACATTATATTAAGAATACAAACAGAAAGCCAGATGCTGGAAGATTATGATAGACTGGGCGGTATTATTAAACGTATCTGGACACTAGACTTACAACGCCCTCTCAGTGAAGATGTAAAAAAGAATGTAATAAAGAATATTAGACTGGCAACAGAGGCATGGAGCGCAAAGTACAAGCGTAGCATAGACTGTGATAATCCACGAGGATTTAGTCAACGTGCTCACTGCCAAGGTCGTAAGAAAACAGAAAGTTTCCCTGATTTAGATATTGAAGATCTAGAAAAAGAAGAAAAGAGACAAAAAAAATTAAGAAGGCAGCGTGATTTAGACAAAATCCTTAGAGACATGGAGGGTATACAGCAGCAACTAGATCCTAGAGAATATCCAGGTATAGATGTGGACGTCTATAGACAAAGAAGGAAAAAATTCCGGAAGGACAATAAACCTTATTTGATCACTGGTTTGGATCAAGAAGAATTAGATGAAGGCGACTTAATACCCTTTCCAGATGATACAATAGTAATTGATAACGAAAGCGATCAGGACTGGTACGAACTTGGCAAAGACATTAGTGACCTTAGTAAGGCGAACAAACGGCACTATGGACATGCTAATTCAGATACTATTATGAGTTTTATGGGTCCTGAAGAAATGAAGTTTGTTAGAGATAGAATTTCCAAGTTTACCGGCCTAAAAAATGCTATTACAAAACATACTCCTTACTATGAACTTACAAGGGAACAACAGGAAAGTTTATTAGGGAAAGTAAAAGATCTTACAGAGACAATTCGTAATATCCACAGTAAGTTAGCGGAAGGATTTTCTCAACCACGATTTGATGTAGAATGGGAAGAAGCAAATCGTTATCCAGAGTTTCGAAAGATTGGCAAAGAAGCATGGATTGAACTTGCTAAAACTGGTCGGGCAGTAACCATTACAGATGCAAGTGATATTGAGAATACAGATGCAGCAGACCCAGATAGTTTCAAATCATTAGATCCAAACAAACAAAAACGTGCTCTGGCACAACTGGAAAAAGACAACGTTGAGATGCCAATCGTTGCTGTATATAGCGATGGCTACAAAGAACTAATTGGCGGCAATACAAGACTTACTGCTATGATGGCTAAAAATGGTCAGGCAACTATATGGCAGTTTGAGGTTCCGGATTCTGTTGCAGAACTAGCGCAAGGTGTGGCGGAGTCAATTCGTAAGACTGGTAGTCAGTATACTGTTTACAGTAAAAAGGGTAAGCGCATGGGCACTTATCCCAGTAAAAAGCAGGCTAAGAAAAGACTACAGCAGATTGAATATTTTAAGCATGTTGGCGAGAGTAAGGACAACAATACAAGTCAAGGTTTTTTAGATAAAATTAAAATTGTAATTGACAAATTCATAGACAACAAAAACAGTGGAAACATGGATAGACTCGCCATGGATAAAAAAGAGCTTAACCAGGCAATTACCGCAGCAGCAAACAAGTATGGCGTGGATCCTGAAATTGCTATTAAAGTAGCACAAGCAGAAGGTGGCACAATTTATCAAAGTAATATTATAAAAGGAAACAAACGAGAACGCAGTTACGGACCATTCCAACTTTACAAAGATGGTGGACTTGGCAATGAATATGAAAAAGAATATAATACTGATTTAAGTAAAGAAAATAGTCCTGAACTAATAAAAAGACAAATCGATTTTGCAATGAGAAAAGCAAAAGAGTTAGGCTGGAAACCCTGGTACGGCGCCGCTCGTGTAGGCATCGGAGATCGAGAAGGATTAGATACTCAAAAAATTTCAATAGGCGTTAATACTGCTCAAGCAGCCCAACCACCTAAGACAGATGTTACAGATTTTGAAAAAGCACTTCAAAGAGTGCAAAGTAAATTAAAAGAAGACGTTGCCAAAGACGTCAAAGATTTAGAAGCAGAGTTTCCCGGATTATACTTAGACTTATATAAAACAAAAGCAGGTTACATACTTGGCAAAATAGAACTACCTAAACAAGAACGTGGTTCGGGCATTGGTACACGAGTTATGCAACGAATCGTTGACATAGCAGACAGTGAAGGTGAAGTTGTTGCACTAACGCCCGATACAGCATTTGGTGCTAGCAGTAAAGGCAGACTCGAAAAGTTCTACAAGCGTTTTGGTTTCGTATTCAACAAAGGACGCAACAAACATTATAGTTTTAGAGAAACAATGATTCGCTATCCTCAGGGCCCTGAAGCACGAGCAACAGTAAAAGATATAGCAGGCGAATCTCAACTAAATGAACGTGCTACTGATATAGTCTATCACTATACCACAATTGGCCCAGCATTAAACATTTTAAAATCCGGTGAGTTTCAGTTAAGCAGCGTAGTAGGTGTCGATTCCGAGCAGGCTATTAATCCCCAGGGTTATAACTTTTTTCTAAGCACTGCCCGCAGCAAAGGTGGCGAATACCACAGTAGAGTTGGCAATTCAGCAGTAATGTTTGTATTGAATGGACGTTGGATTAGTGATCGTTATCCAGTTAAACCAGTGGATTATTGGGCTGGGTTCTCTATTGCTGGGCGTAACAAAGAAGCAGAGGATCGTATATTCAGCAAAGATCCTACTATGCCCATAGACCCTGTTACAAGTATACATGTTTTACTAAAAGAAAAGCATCCATTTGCTAGTGCTAAGACCAGACAATTCATAATACAGGCAAAAATACTGGGTATACCAACTTACTTGTATAAAGATGAATCTGCGTGGAAATTACAGAATACTGCCAAAGCAGCCAGTGTAGAGCAAATGAAAAGTGAACTAAGTGGCCCAGAAACGTTTCGCAGTGGTGGTAGCGGATCGCGCTGGTTAAAACCCTGGCTTGAAGTTATATTTGGCAAAACCGACGCCGATCTAGGTAAAAAAGCTAAAGACTTGGTAAGAGGTTTCCGCTATTATCATAACGATGGCGATGACCACGGACTAGGAAATGAACTTAGCAATGCTAGAAAGCCAGGCAATTTAGACCGAGAAGATGCGGTTAAGATTCTAAAGTTTATGCGACAGAATCGTATGGCCACACACAAAGATCTAGTAAACTATCTAGTAGACAAGTGGAAAGTAAAAGACGAATCCATAAACGAAGCAGGTGTTGGGCGTATTACTAAACAGAACGCAACCAAAGACGCACCAATTGGTAGCGAGTATGCAAACGTTAAGAAGCTAGGTTTGGGTAGTGGTAAGCCCAAAGAGCTACATGTTAAAGCAAGAAAGAATTCAGATCCCAATACACTATTCAATCTTGGACTTGCAGAAGACAAACATCGTGACGTTATAGTTCACTTTGTTGGATTTTGCCAGGATAAACTTAACCTGCCCAGTTTGCCAAAAATAACTGTAGCAGATAAAATTGATGACACAACCTTTGGTCAATATGATACAGAAAATAAAGACATATGTGTAAGAACCGGTGACAGGCATATAATGGATGTGCTGAGAACACTAGCACACGAACTTGTACATCACAAACAGAGAACAATAACACCTGATTTAGATGGTAGCGATGGCAGTGATCATGAAAATCAAGCCAATGCTGTTGCTGGAGTACTACTAAGAAAGTATGGACAAAAGCATCCAAAACTATACGAACATCTACAGGAGAGAGCCAGCATAGGAATACCATTAAGCAGTGGACTTACAGTTACCCTAGCACCACATAGAGCTCTAAAGATTAAAAAATCCACGAAGGGGAGGCACAGCTATGAAAACCCTAAAACTAAACGAAAAAATTCTAAATGAGGAGAAACTATATGATGAACAATTACAACAATGCCTGGAAGAACTTGAACAACTCATTGAAGATTTTAAAGGTCGTGCCAAACCTGGTAGTAGGCCAGGAAGTCTAAAGAGAAAAGCAAGTCAGTATTTAGGCAAAGGCGTAGGAGATAAGTTAAGTAAAAGTGAACTAAGACGACTTAGAGCTAAGGCAAACAAAATGAAAACTTCTGATAAAAAAGAAGAGCGTGATCGTGGCATACAACTGGGTCGTCAAGTAAGTTTTGCTTTTAACATGCGGAAAGAATAATGAAACTAGTATGTGAAATACACACAAAAGACAGTTCTAATACTCCCAGTTATAGAGTTTATGTTAACGGCGAGTTAATGACGGAACGTGATTATGTTGTTCCAGAAACAGAGCAGGGACACTATAACTTTGTGTGTGATCTAGATTTACCAGCCGGCGAAAATAAACTGGAAGTTGTAGGTATAAATCATGAGTTCGGACTGGGTAAAATGTGGCTGGATAGACGAAAGATTATTCACAACCAGGGAGTATTTACGTTATGAAAATTCATGAACTATTGGAAACAGCAAGTACCGGCGCTACAACAAGTGGTAATATTGCCACTGTAGCTAATCCCAGTGTAGCCCGGTCAAACGGCAAGCCAAAAATGCAAAAACCCACTGACAATGCCCTAGACAATGATGTCAACTTGTTTAGTGGTGGTGCTATCAAACGTAATAAGCAGCGTTAGCATAAATACACATATAACTTGCAGGGATTCATATGGATAACTTTAGACATTTAATTGATTTAATTGACACTAACTCCAGCAATACTTTGACTGAGTCTCAAACCCAGCTAGTTCATGAATGGATAGTTGATTTTTTACATGATCATATTACCAAAGAGGAACTGCTTATAAAGATAGATGAATCTGGTTTAGATAGAGAACAAGTTAAGGAAGCCTTTTGGGCACCATTCACTGCGTTAGCGGGTGCGGGCATCGGCGCCGCGGCCGTTGCAGCTGATAAAGGTCTCAATCCATTAAAATGGAGCAAAGGTGACTGGGCTAGCATAGGCACAGATGCCGCATTAGGTGCTACTGGTGCAGGATTAGCTGGAGTAGCAGGTCGTGCTCTAGCAAAAACAGGAGCCAAAAAGGGCGGGCAGTGGCTTGCTAAAAAACTTACTGGCACCAATGCAACTAAAGCAGCAGCAAATGTAACAAACAAACAAATAGCTAAAAATGCGGCCAAGACTGGAGGAAAATGGGGTGCTACTACCGCAGCTATAGATAGTGGCATTAATCTTATGGGCGCCGGCAGCGCATAATGTATATACAGGGAAATAGTAATGAGATTTAATGAATTTAATAATACATTAACAGAACAAGAAAAACATGTTAATCACCAGCTAAAACTCTTTTTGGAAGGTTCTATCACAAAACAAGATTTTATAGAAACTTTGCAAAAAAGCAAACTTGATGAAATCGACTTCACGAAATTGGCTAAGTTAGGCAGTGCAGGTTGGGGAAAGGTCCAGGACTTTTTTTCAGGTGCAGGAAAAGGTTTTGGTGGTGCATCGGGTCAAGCACGGGACCAGGCTGGGCGATACGTTAGTAAAGGCAGCGCAATGCAGAGAGGGCAAAATGTTGGCGGAGCTGTTCGAAACAATCCCGGTAAGGTTGCCGCCGGCGCCGCGGCCGCCGGCGCGGTCGCCGGATCAGCATTAGGAAACAATGATATCGTTGACGCAAACACAGCCATGGCTGCTCCAACAACTGCTCCAGCTAACATGGATGATAGTAGTTTTGGCAAAGCATTTGCAGCAGCACGTAAACAACACGGCGGCCCTGGTGGTAAATTTACATGGCGTGGTAAAGAATATCAAACAAATGTCAAAGGCGAAAAGTACGTAAAAAATCCAACAGCAGTTAGCTTTGGCGGTTCAGCGAATCCTCCAAGAAAACCAGCTACAGGACCAGGTGGGGGACAAGGTGAGACACCTGTTCAATCTGGTGGCGCAGCCGGCGAGTTTGGTGGAACTCCAACAACTACTCAAACACCTGTTCAATCTGGTGGTGCAGCCGGCGAGTTTGGTGGAACTCAAACAACTACTCCAACACCTGTTCAATCTGGTGGTGCAGCCGGCGAGTTTGGTGGAACTCAAACAACTACTCCAACACCCGCTCAACCAGCTACAGGACCAACTGATAATCAAATAGCAACAAGAATACTAGCAAGAACCGCTGCTAAAGACTTAACAGGTAAAGATTTATCAAATCAAGAACTTCTAAGAGGATTAAAAGCAGACATAAAAAAGGGTGGAGTAGGCACGGCAGGATTGATGCAAAAAATGCGTAATATTGAGAGAGGTGACATGGGCGATGATAGTGAATTTGCTGATACTGGTGCAATGACTAGAAAAACTGAAAAAATGCCTAAAGCGTTTGGCATTGGACCGCGTGTTGATGATACAAAAGGTGGTGAAACAGTTAAAACTCCGTTTGGATTTAGTTATAAAACTCTACCAAAAGCCAATGATCTTAGCGATAGAAATTAATAGGATTTTATACGATGAAAGACATACTAGACAAACTTGATAATATTATAAACGAAGGCATGCTGGGTGATATGGCTCATGCCTGTGAAGCAGATCATGAAGTTCAAATGGCCCGAGCAGACCTTTACAAAATTGCCAAGTATGCTATTAAACTACACGACATAATGAAGAGTGTTAGTGAAATTCAGGGTATCCAGGGCTGGCAACAGGCAAAGATTACCAAAGCTGCTGATTATTTGAGCAGTGTATATCACAACATGGACTATGAAATGAGTCCACTTAATCAGCCTGAAGTAGAACCTGATGAGGCAATGCAGCGGATGGCTTTTGATCTTGCTAGTGAAAGCAAAGAGACAGTTAAAGAAAGTAGAATGAGCTACAGTGATGCAGAAAAATTAGGCAGCGCCGGCGCAAGTAAAATTGATAATGTTCTTCGTAGAAAAATTTATGACATGGGCAAAGACATCAGAGACATTGAGCCTGGCACTTTAGATAGGATGAGATATCAGGTGGCAAAAGAACTAGGACTTGTTGAATCTATAGAAATTGATGAGGGTTCGAAAACATTTGGTTCTGCTAGGAAAAAGGCAGAGGCTAGCAGACAACGAGCAATAGAAAAAGCAAAGAGATGGATGAAGTCTACTGGGAAATCCGCCGAGGACGCAGTAAAAGAATTTGATTTGTTTCCTAGTGATATTAGAAAACTCAAAGAAGAAGCAGGGTATACCGACGAAGAACGTAAAGCTATGGACGATTTAGTTAATTCACTTGGAGCACTTGGAGGTCATAGGGATATGAAGAAGCCTAGATATGACCCAGATATGGTGAAGAAGCCTGGATATGACCCAGATATAATCGTGCAGCAGCCTAGATATGACCCAGATATGGTGAAGAAGCCTGGATATGACCCACGGGTCTATGACCCGGGTATGGAACGTGATCGTACACAAGGTTTAGATCAAGATTTTAGCAAGCGTGTGCAACAACAAAATCAAAAGAATATGAAGTTAAACAATAGTAAATTCAGCGATTGGGGTAAAAAATAATGAGCGATTTTGCAAGTTTAGTAGCAAAGCTAAATGAAATTAGTGCCAATGAGGACACGCTAACAGAAAGTGAAGTCTCCGGAGTAAACCTTTATCAGCCTGTGGAAACCATTAAGGGCACAAAATCTACTGCTAATATCCTACGCAAGTTTAGTGAAATACAGGATGAGATTATTGCTGAAGAACGTCAAATGGAAGAAGATGTTGTAAGTGATATCCGTACACGTTACAGCGACTTTATGAAAAGCGAAACAGCCCAAGGCAACGATCTAAACACAATCAATGTTGCAGTTAAAGAAGCAACGAGTTCTGCAATGGCTATTGATGATAGTTTTAACAAAATGTTTAATATGATGGACCGCTTGTTGAAAGTAACAGGAGAAGATGCTGTTCTCAGTAGAATGGTAGAGCGTGAAGGCGGTGATCCTTCATGGATTGCAGACGCACATCAAAAACTCGTTGAAGCTATGGAAGCTCTAGAAGAAGCTCATATGTATGCTGTTAGAGAATTAGAGAAATAAAAAATGACCAATCCTACACAAATTCGTAAATATATAAATATTTTACTAGAAGCTACTCAGTCTTCTAACTTAAAACAAAATTATGAAAAGTTGCTAGCAACCCTAGAATTAACACCAGGCAGCGATGAAGGATTCTTTGGCAGAAATTTTCGTAACAATCGTAACAATGAAAAACTAGCTCAGTTTGCAAGAGATAATAATTTACCTGGCATGTTTAATCCTGAAACTGGTCGTTTTGTCAAGTTCGGTGAAGACCCCGAAGGCGCCGGGCCCACTGATACAGTTGATGATGCTGCACTCGCTAGTATGGATGATCTAGAACAACTAGCGGCTATTGGAGCTCTCCCTGCTAATGTAGTAGACGAGCTTAATCAGGAAGTAGAATATTATGATACTGGAGAAAGAAGTTTATCCAGAAGAGATATTTTAGGTAATATTTTTGGTGATCCAAATCCCGAGTATAGAGACAGACTTTTAGGCATTCTTAAGAAAAATCAAGGAGGTGCTAAGAAAGACGTCCAACCTAAAAGTAAATCCCAACCTAACAAAGAACTAGACATAGGCGCTGATAAAGATATGCCCAAGGGTGGAACTGCTCCGGTTAGCCCTGTACAAGGACCTGAGGAACTACCTGACCTTCCACCTAACCCCCTGGATGCACCTGAGGCACCATCAAGCGCAGGAAGTAAACCAGATGATATTCCAGCTAGCCCCCTGGATGCACCTGAGGCACCATCAAGCGCAGGAAGTAAACCAGATGATATTCCAGCTAGCCCCATGGATGCACCAGATGCAGCATCAAGCGCAAGAAGTAAACCCGATCCTAATGTAAATCCTTTAGCAAATAAACCAGGCGATTATACTGGTGCAGATGGTATAGAAGATATGGGCACAGGAATGTTTGTTAAGCCTGAGCCTTCTAATAAAGAACTAGACATAGACGCTGATAAGGCTATTAAACCTAAAAAAGCATCATTATCCTCTGAACCAGACCCATCAAGTAAATATTTCGGAAAGAGCGGACATATGGGCCAAAAGAGCAAGGCAGAAATAAAGGCTCTTCAAACACAACTTAAAAACGCAGGGTATAATCCTGGCGACGCAGATGGTATTATAGGCAAGAATACAACGGCTGCGATCAAAAAATTACAAAGGGATTCCGGAATAGCAGTTGATGGATTATTTGGTAAAGATTCCCTGAATGCATTAGCACAAAAATTGCGTAATGATTCTACAATTAAAGAACAAATGGAAACATTTCTTAATGAAGGACCAGAGGAGAAAAAAGCTGTAGTAGACGCAATTAGAAAATTAGGCACTACTGATGAAGTAAGACAGTGGATGGGTCAACAAGGACATAATCTAGATAATATGTCAGATGATGAAGTTGTTAGCAATATTATTAGACCTTACTATAAAGCAGCAATGATGGGCGGTATTCAAGCAAAAAGAATGGGAATAGATCCTAAAAAAATTGATTCTCTTGTAAGTCAAGCTAAGAACATGCTTCCATTAGCTGGTTTAGCTCAGCTGGTCGGATACAAGCCCAGTGTTGGTTTGCGTGGTAAAGTGACTACGCCTGGTTTGGACAAAGTTAGACCTGCTGTGATTGACGTTGATCCAAGTGCTAGTGATGTTCAAACAGCGGTTGATGTTTATGATAAATTGCGTGGAAATTTTCCAAAAGCAGCAGATATGTTTGACCAGGGAGAATATAAAAACGCCATCTATCAAATATATAAACGCATGGCAGACAAGTAATAAGAGTTATTATGCGTTTTACAGAAATTATAGAGGGCAAAAAAGATGCTTGCTATCGCAAAGTAAAATCACGCTACAAAGTATGGCCCAGTGCATATGCTAGCGGTGCTCTTGTAAAGTGTCGCAAGGTTGGTGCTAAAAACTGGGGAAATAAGACCCAGGAAGATGTACAAGAAGATTTACAGAAGTGGTTTAAAGAAAAGTGGGTACGTTTTGGACCTGATGGTAAGATCCGTGGAGACTGTGCTAGAGATAATGACAGTGAAGGTAAACCCAAGTGTTTACCACAGAAAAAAGCACATGCACTAGGTAAAAAGGGACGTAAGAAAGCAGCCAGTAGAAAGCGCAGAGAAGATCCTAAAAAGAACAGACGCGGCAAGGCAAAGAATGTGAAAACAAAATGAGATTTTCAGAAATTATACACAAACCCTCACCAGTTGAACTAGCAATTAAAGAACATATTGCTCAGTGCGTTCCTTTTAGTGAATGCATGTTCCGTCCGGGTAGTCGAGCATTTACAGAGTTTTATACTCGTGTGCGTGAGATGCGTGAAAGCCTTGACCTAGATTGGCAGGATCAAGAACTACTTGATACAGACATTGGTGAATGCATTGTGGTAGAGGGTGAGCGTGTTCCTCTTGATGTTCCTATTGCCGAAGAAGTTGAACTTGATGAAGCAGAGTATCAAGGACGCAAAGTTAAACTAAATTCACCCAAGCGTGGCGGTTCTAAGAAGTATTACGTATACGTAAAGAATCCCAAAACTGGCAAAGTTAAAAAAGTTAGCTGGGGTGACACAACTGGTTTAAGTACCAAGGCTAAAAACCGTGGCGCAGTTCGTAGTTTTGTAGCCAGACATAAATGTAAACAAAAAAACGATAAAACTAAAGCAGGATACTGGGCATGTCGTACACCACGTTATAAAGCACTTGGTGTCAAAGGCGGACAGTGGTGGTGAAACCTTACACTGAACAAGTAAGGCACAACACAAGAACCCGTAAATTTTCTACACTTACAGAAAGCGATGAACTTGTCTGGCACAGAGATGCTACTGATAGAGAGGTTCACGTGCTTGAAGGCCTGGGGTGGCATTTTCAGATGGATAATGAATTGCCCGTACCACTAAATCCTGGCGACGTAATACATATACCCAGAGAAACTTATCATCGTATTATAAAAGGCAAAACAGATCTTACTGTAAAAATTATAGATAAATAAGGATAAAGACGGGAATTTTGCTATGACTACTTCTTTAGATATTCGTAAAACTATAACAATGCTAGAAAAAACTGGCATGGAATATGTAGCCAATAGAGATTTTATAAAAGTTCTCCAAACAATCAAAGATGGAATAACTTACACTCTGGGCAATGTAGAGCACGATGATGGCGATGTTAAGAAAAATAGTTATAGTATATATAAAAAAGTAAGAGATGGTGGATTTGAATATAATGATAAGTTTTTTCCTCAGGAATTCTATGTTGAGGTAGAACCATTACGTGTAAGTGGCTATGCTAAAATGCCAGAAGTGCAACAAGCGTTTTCAAAATGGGTAGAAGAAAATTAAAAATATTAGGAAATCTACATGGAGAATTTAAACAAACCATTTCTAAAATGGTGGATCCAGTTTGTGTGTATTAGTTTTGGTGTTGTTGTAGCATTTGAACTAGGCTGGTGGCATGCCCTTTACCAATCAGATATTACCAAAATTAGTTTAGCCATTCTTGCTATTTTTTGTTTAACAACTTTACTTACTGGTTATATAAGTAAAAATTTCCAAAAACAAAAAATAAAACGCCTAGGCAACTACGCATGGTTTTCCAGCGAAGCTATGATAACACTGGGAATGATTGGAACGGTTGCTGGATTTTTAATAATGCTAGGCGGTGCTTTCTCTAGTATTAACGTAAATGATGTAGTTAGTGTTCAAAACGCTATTAGTAAAATGGCTGTGGGTATGAGTACAGCTCTTAGTACAACTCTTGTAGGACTAATTTGTAGTGTATTAACCAAAGTACAAATGGTTATCCTAGAAAATAGCTGGGAAGATGGCGGAGAGAAGTAGATACAGGACTAACTTTGCTTTTATAGACTTACTGTTTAATTTATTGGTAGGTATCACACTACTATTCTTTTTAGCATTTATACTTATAAATCCAGTAGCAAAAAAGAAAGATATAGAAGCTAAAGCAGAATATCTAATAACCATGACCTGGCCGGAACGCAATGAGGACGATATTGATATATGGGTAATGGATAACCAAAAACATATAGTGAGTTTCCGGAACAAAGACAATGCTTTAATATCACTGGATAGAGATGATTTGGGCACAAGGAATGACGAGTTTATAGAACACAGTACCAAAAAAGTTATAAGGATATATCAGAATAGAGAAGTTATTAGCATACGATCCAAGGACCCTAGAAGATATCTTGTCACAGTTCACAAATACATGAATACTAGCAAGGAGCCTACTCATATAACTATTGAACTTACAGAAATAAATCCATATAAAATACACATTGTAAAAAAGCTAGTACTAGATCATATGGGAGACGAAAAACAAGCCTTTGAATTTGAAGTAATGCCTGATGGCAGTACCATTGTTGAAGAAACTGAGAGACTAGTAATTAATGACCCAAAATTAGGAATTTTAAATCAGGTTGGTAGATAATGTTTGACTTTAGTTTTAATTCTACGATATTACTTTTTATATGGACAGCAGCAGGTATTGTCTGCTTAATACCTATGTTACTCAAGGAGACATGGAAAAAGTATTTGATTGTACCTACTGTATTCTTTGCCGTGTATGCTAGCTTTATTACAAACAAAGAATTTTTAGGCACACCACTGTACCAACTTCCAGAAGGAGAATTTGTTTACCTAGGTCATAGAATAACTACAGAAAATAAAAAGAAATACATTACACTATGGGCTATTGTTGATAACAAGGAAAGACTATATTACTTTGCTAGTAACAATCAACAACAAAAAGAATTATCCAAAAGTAGAACACGTAGCAGTAATGGTCTAGTTCAGCTAGGCAAATTTAAACCTAAAAAACCTATTAATAATGTGGAAGATACAAAATTTGCTGAACTACAAACCTATGACTTTCCGTTTCAGGAAAAATTTCCTAAAAATCCAGTTGACTAAACTAACACTGTGTAATATAATACATTATCATAAGGAGTTATCAATGAGCGATAGTGATAGAGTTTTTAGCCAAGAAGAGAAATCAAAACTAACACAACTAATTAACGAGGGTCTTACTGTTTTACAGGAAGTTGATGATTTAAACGAAGGTCTCAACGACACAGTAAAAGCTATTGCTGAGGAGATGCAGATCAAGCCAGCAGTGCTAAAAAAAGCAGTAAAGACCGCATACAAAGCAGACTTTGCCAAGCATAGTGAAGATCTAGCAGCCCTGGAAAATATCTTAGCCACAGTTGGCAAACTTCAGTGACACAACAGAAGCCCTACCAGCTACTTGCATGGTTAGGTACAGCTACTATTTTAATTGGATCAGTTCTTGCGGCCTTTAACATTTATCCTGTATACTTGTATGTGTTCCTGGTTGCTAATGGCATCTGGGCAACAGTAGGCTGGTTATGGCGAGAGCAGAGCTTGGTTATTTTAAACGCGGGAATAACAGTAGTTTATCTTCTCGGGCTGTACTTTAAATAATTGTGGGAAATATATATATAAATGTATGTCGACGCTCATTTTGATCGAGACCATGATAGAATTAACATAGTAGAGCGTGTAGGGGGTAGAAGAGAGTATCGCGAATTCCCTGTTAACTACATATTCTACTACAATGATCCGCGTGGTAAACACAGGACAATCTATGGCAATCCTGTAAGTAGGTTTAGCACCAGAAATGGAAAAGAGTTCCAAAAAGAACTTAAGATTCATGGCAAGCATGGACTCTGGGAAAGTGATATTAATCCAGTATTCAGATGTTTAGCGGAAAACTATCTAGGTTCAGATGCTCCAAAACTAAACGTAGCATTTTTTGACATTGAAGTGGACTTTGACCCTGAGCGTGGATATAGCACGCCTGATGATCCTTTTAATACTATTACAGCAATTACAGTATACATGGATTGGCTTAACCGACTTGTAACGCTGGCTATTCCACCCAAGAGTATGAGTATACAAACTGCCCAGGAAACTGTTGCTGACTTTGATAATACATTCTTATTTGAACGTGAAGATAATTTACTAGAAGCATTCTTGGACTTGATTGAAGATGCAGATATCCTCAGTGGTTGGAACAGTGAGGGTTATGATATTCCCTACACAGTTAACAGGATTACCAGAGTACTCAGCAAGGATGATACCAGACGTTTCTGCTTATGGGGACAGTATCCAAAGCAGCGGACGTTTGAAAGATTTGGCGCAGAAAATATTACCTTTGATTTAATTGGCAGGCAGCATTTAGATTACATGCAACTGTACCGCAAATACACATATCATGAGATGCACAGTTACAGTTTAGATGCTATCGGTGAATATGAACTCAATGAACGTAAGGTTACCTACGAAGGTACATTGGATCAACTATATAATCAAGACTTTTATACATTCATTGACTATAACAGACAAGACACAATGCTGTTACATAAGTTGGATACTAAACTAAAATTTATTGATTTGGCAAACGAACTTGCTCATGCTAACACTGTGTTATTACCAACTACCATGGGCGCGGTAGCTGTTACAGAACAGGCTATTATTAACCATGCACACGAACAAGGATTGGTTGTCCCTAACAAGAAAAAGCCGGACGAAAATCATAATAAAGCAGCAGGTGCTTATGTAGCCAAGCCCAAGGTCGGACTACATGACTGGATTGGCAGTATTGACTTAAACAGTCTGTATCCCAGTGTTATCAGAGCACTAAACATGGCTCCTGAAACTATTGTAGGGCAACTACGTCCAGTTATAACTGATAAATCTATCCAAGCAGTGCTAGCACAAAAAGGCACATTTAGTGATGCCTGGGATGGCGAGTTTGGTAGTAAAGAATATCAAGCAGTCATGAACATGGAAGTGGGCACTGAGATCACTATTGACTGGGAGAGTGGCGATAGTGATATATTAAGCGCAGCAGATACATGGCGGTTAATCTTTGACAGCAACAATCCCTGGATACTAAGTGCTAACGGTACAATACTAACCTATGAAAAGAAGGGCATTGTTCCCGGGTTGCTGGAACGCTGGTATGCTGAACGTAAAGAACTACAGGCAAAGATGCGTGAAGCAACTGGGGAGGAACGTGCTTTCTGGGACAAGCGACAGCTGGTAAAGAAAATTAACTTGAACAGTTTGTATGGCGCCATCCTAAATCCATACTGCCGCTTCTTTGATCATCGTATTGGCCAAAGCACTACACTGACTGGTAGATGTATTGCTAAACACATGAGCGCACAGGTTAACAAATTACTTACTGACAAATATGATCATCAGGGAGATTGTATTATCTATGGTGACACAGACAGTGTGTACTTTAGTGCCTGGCCGGTGATACAAGAACAAGTAGAATCTGGCAAAATGAAATGGGGCAAAGACGAATGCATTCAACTTTATGACCAACTTGGTGAAGCAGTTAACGAAACATTCGCAGCGTTTATGGAACGTGCTTTTCATTGTCCAAGAAGCTATGGTGAAATTATTGCTGCGGCTAGAGAAATTGTAGCAACCAAGGGCTTGTATATTACCAAGAAACGCTATGCTGCTCTGGTTATTGACACAGAGGGTTTCCGCAGTGACATGGACGGCAAGCCAGGCAAAGTTAAAGCCATGGGACTTGATCTCAAGCGCAGTGATACACCCAAGTATATGCAGGACTTTCTCATGGAATTGCTGATTGATGTGCTTACTGGCAAGCAAGAAGATCATATTGTAGAACGTATTAAAGATTTTAAATACCAATTCAAGGACAAACCAGGCTGGGAAAAAGGCACACCCAAGCGTGTTAACAACCTAACAATGTATAGTGCTAGAGAACGTGCAGAAGGTAAAACAAACATGCCGGGACATGTAAGGGCAGCAATGAACTGGAACTATCTACGCAAACTTCATGGCGACAACTACAGCCAGCAAATAGTAGATGGCATGAAAACCATTGTGTGTAAACTTAAAGATAATCCACTGGGATATACAAGTGTAGGCTATCCAACAGATGAGACTACACTTCCTAAATGGTTCAAAGACCTGCCTTTCGATGAGAGTGCCATGGAAGATGCTATCGTAGATCAAAAGATAGACAACTTGCTCAGCGAGCTAAACTGGAATCTTAAAGAAAAAACACAGACCAAGAATACATTTGACGATTTGTTTACGTTTGGATAATATATGCGTATATAAATATATGCATGAGCAGACTTCATAAAAAGCATAGTTTACTAGATCTTTTTAAAAGAAGACTGAAAAATTTACCAATTAACTTGGACGATCATTTATCCCTGGCGAAAAAAACCGTATCAGATCAAGTTGCTGTATGGAAAGATAATACAAAATATCAAGTTCTTTCTCAACGAATTAGTGAATTAGAGATTGCAAAAAATAACTATAATTTAGCAGTACAAGAGCTTGATGATGACATAAACAAATTACTACAAGAAAAAGAAAAAAGAATAATACAACGCGACTATAACAGAGTAAACACCTATGAAGCTGAAAATACAGTACTCAGGAATAGCTGGTTAAGCGCAAAAATAAAAGATGTATGTTCAGGAGTTATACAGGCAAACACATTTTGGCAGTATGCTAGTTTAGAGATTAATCCCGGAGATGGATGTCTTAGTCAGCTTATGAACGCGGCTGATCCACAGTACTGTATTGTAGCAGATAGCAGTGTTGAAAAACAGGTTAAGAGTAAATTCAACGAATTTTACAGTACTAGGAGATTAAGGTGTTATTCTAGTTTGGATAAGATACCTGATGCTACAGTAGGTTTTGCTAGTTGTATTAACTTATATGAATATCTACCCTTGGAAAATATCAAAGAAATTAGCACAACAACTTTTACAAAATTAAAGCCTGGTGGAAAGTTTTTAATAACATATAATGACTGTGAGCAAAGATACAGTTTAGAGTTGTTAGATAATGAATTTAGGTGTTTGGCTACCAAAACTCTAATATCCAGTTTACATTTTGGTTTAGGATATGACGTGTTAGACTCTGGTAACACAGATAACGGTACCTGGAGTTATATGGTGCTACAAAAACCTGGAGAACTTACCAGCCAAAAACTAGCCAGTCCACAAGTTGAATTTGTTCCTAAATTTGTTCCTTATGCGGTTTGGCCCAGCGAACTACGGGAACTAGTGGAGGCAAAGAAAAGTAGGTCATCGGTTCAATGGAGGGGTGATGTTATGGCATATTATCAACCTGCGTGGAACAATCTTAAAACCAGTGTACACAAATATATTGATACTTTTTATCACACAAATAGTTGACACTATAACCACAAACAAGTATAATTAATTAATCATAAAGCAAAGGATTTTTTAATGAAAGATTATCTGTTAGACATTGTTAAGCATACACACAGCCTAGGTATTATTGATCTGGTAAAAATTAACGGAGATGATTCCCAGACAAATATTGAAGGCTTGGCAGAAGATCGCAGTGTCATCCTACAAGGTAAATTCCACAACCCAGTAGCAGAGTTCATGGGCACGTTTGGTATGCCTAATCTAGACAAGCTGGGTGTTATCCTGCGTATTCCCGAATATGCAGAAAATGCTAAGATTACTATTAACACACAGGAACGCAATGGCGAAACAGTTCCAGTTGGTGTACACTTTGAAAATGCTGCTGGCGATTTCCAGAACACATACAGATTTATGAGCAGCGACATTGTCAATGATAAACTTAAAAGTGTTACCATGAAAGCAGTTAACTGGGGTGTAGACTTTGAACCCAGCATTGCTGGTATCCAGCGTCTCAAGATGATGATCAGTGCTAACAGCGAACAAAGTGTGTTTACTGCTAGAACAACTGGTAAGGATTTAACTTTTGCTTTTGGTGATGCTAGTTCGCATGCCGGTGAGTTTGTATTTCAACCAGATGTTGGTGGTAGTCTCAGCAAAGCCTGGAGTTGGCCAGTTGATAGCATTAGCAAGATCCTAAGTCTAAGCGGCGACATTAGTTACAAGATTAGTGATGATGGCGTTAGCCAGATTACAGTTGACAGCGGACTTGGTGTTTACAACTATCTACTTCCTGCACAAACAAAGTAATAAAAAACGTGTATCTTGACTACTGTGAATTTTATATAACTAATGTTTGTAATTTAACATGCTCTAACTGTAATAGGTTCAACAACTATAATGTAAAAGGTAGAGTAGATTTTAACTATGATCTATACAAGCCCTGGGCAGATAAGCTAAATTTTGGTTATATCGGCATCATAGGCGGAGAGCCGTTGCTGCATCCAAACTTAAAAGATTGGATTATAGGTATACACAGTCTTTGGCCTAATACTGCCATACAAATAACTACAAATGGAACGAGAATAAATTACGTAAGAGATTTATTCAATACATTTGTAGAGTGTAATGTAATCATAGAAATTACACTCCATGATACCATTATTGATAAGTTTGTATTTGAAGAGCTGGAAAAGTTTAAAGAAAAAGGCACAAACTGGCAGAAAAAAGTTATAGATAATACCCAGCTGGACAGGGACAATAAAGAAATGACCATCACTAATGAATATTTAACATGTGATCAAGGGCTAATGATTAAATTTAACCCTGGCTACTATTTTCAGTCAGTGCAAATTACAGAGAAGCAACATCAATCTAATAGGGTTAAACCTATTATAGGAGATCCAGAACGTGCCCATTATGTTTGTGGTATAAAAAACTCTCATACGTTTTACGAAGGTAAATTGTATAAATGCGGGTTTATTCCCAGTATAAAAGAATACTTTAAAACATATAATCATAACGATGGTTGGGATCCTGTTTACAAATATGAAGCACATGAATTTGATTCTGACTTAACTAGATTGACAAAACCAGAGAATGTTTGCAGTTTATGTCCTAATAGAATAAAAACTAGTAAAGTTATAACATCATTTAAATGAAAATATCGATTCCAAATTTAGATCTGTTCATAGCGCAAACTTGTAATTTGAGTTGTAGTGGTTGTATTACTTTCAGTGACAGTAAACTAGTAAAGGGGATTACAAGATACAATCCGGATCATCTAGAATTCTGGAGTCAACACATACAACCAGCATACATTAATATGTTTGGTGGTGAACCCTTACTTAATCCTGATCTGGAATTATGGATCGCTGGTTGTAGTGGATACTGGCCTGCTAGCAACCTAACCATACAAACAAATGGTGTAAAACTTACAGTCGATCATCTAGATTTAATAGACAAATATGGAGTAAGTTTTCGTATTAGCCAACACATAGCAGATTACAAGAGCACTATAACAGAGTTTATAGATGCTGCTCTAGCAACTGGCAAGTTTCAGCCCTGGACAAATGAAAATGGACCAGTACAAAATGGTTATGGTGAACAACGTGGCTGGATAAATGAAAGCGGTGCTAGTATACAATGGACAGAAAGTTATAGTGAAACAGTTTGGTGGCCATTTTATCAGGGAACTGCTGAAGATAGTAACCCTAGTTTCAGTTATTTTAGCAATGATTTTGCTAGTAGTTGGAATACCTGTGTAGCCAAAACGTTTGTTAACATGTTTGAAGGTAATCTCTATAAATGTCCAGCAGTTGCTGGTTTGTTAATAAATGGGCATAGCCTAGGCCTAGATAAAAAAAATTACTGGTCGGACTGGTTTAATAACTATAAAAGGTTGAATATAGGCAGTGATAGTGCTACAATAACTGAGTGGTTTAATGAACAGCAAGGACCACAAAGTTGTTGTAATATGTGCTCTAGAAATGTAAGCACAAACGTAGAAGTACAAACAGGAGTAAATTCAAAGGTTAAACTATGAAAAACAGAGATAAAATTAGAATTTTAGAAGATCAACATCGTAGACTAGATAGTGCTTGTTATGAACTTGAGCGCCTGAGAGAACTGGATCGTAGTGAGGATATGAAATTTAAACTACAGGACCTTAAGAAGAAAAAACTTGCTGTAAAAGACGAAATTGCTTTCTTAATGAAAAGCGAATTGGCTGAACAAGAAGCATTTGATTTTGAAAATTATGAAAGATAGTTTTCATGACTGAAAGATATTATAAAGTATACTTGTTGGGATATGGAGGCGAACATGTTATTGGCACTCTTACAAAAGAACAATATGATTTTTGGAAAGATCTAGAAGAAGAAGACATTATTAACCATGCGTTCTGGGATCCATGGGACGAAAGTGATGAGAATCCTGTGTTTGACGATACTGATCCAAGATTTTTGGGAAACTGGTATGATCTAGATGACTTAATGCATGAAAATGGCGTATCTGCCGAAAATGCTCTAATAACTATAGAAGAAGTTGATAGTTCTGATTATGATGCTAAAATATTAGAGACACTAATAGAAAATGTATCCTGGGAAGAGTTTGTAGAAAAATACAATATAAGCCTGGGTAAAGATCAGGTTATAGATTTAGAAGAAACCATGGATTATACAGAATATACCTTTCACGGGTTCGCTGCGGAAAAGGGTTGTTTAGGCGTGTATGTTATTAAAACAGACAGTGAGTTAGACATTAATAAATTAAACTTTTGCTTGACACATGTGCCAAATACGGATACAATATTAGAACTAATCGATTATGCTGGTCAGGACGTGGATCGCGAAGGTGGCGATACAATAGGCAAAGGGTACTACGCAAGTGTCCAACAAAATTAGTGACAGTGAGATGCAAGAAGTTTATGACAGATTTTTTACTCTAGCTATGACTATAGCAGAAGAAAAAGACGATATTTCACTTGTTGCTGGTATCATGCTAGCACAGGCAATGCGTTTATACAAGACCATGCTTGGTGAACAAGACTTTCTTGATCTATGTGAAACAGTGTATGAAACATCTAAAGAAATAAAACCTTTAGACCTAGAAACCTACGATTTATCTAAAACTTTTCACTGAAAGGAAAAAATCAAAACTATGTTTGCTGTTAAGGTATTAGTTGATGATACTTGGTTGTACGTTACTAAAACGGATCAGCCTGATCCAATATTATTTGATACTGAAGATGAAGCCGAAGATTTTGCTAGTGCGTGGCGGCTATCCGGTGCAGAAGGAAATGTAAAGGTGGTGAACTATGACGGGCTTTAAAAACAAACAAGACTACACTGACTGGGCTTACTATCAGATGAAAAAGTACGGTATTCGTATGCCAGAAACATATTCAGCTGATGAATTGGAATATCTTAATCCCAGTGTTCCCAGAGATTTTATTGATAACCTTGTAAAGCAGAGAGACAACAATGGCTGAAACCAGAGAAAGTCATGACGAATATATCCTACGTAAGATGCGTGAAGAAAGTCTAAAAGATCGCTTACGCAGAGCGGACAAAATGATCTGGGTAACCTTCCAGAAAGAAGGTATCCACAAGTATCCTGCTGCTCTCAACGATCCTAAACTAGCAACTGGCGATGAATATGATGTAAGTTTCCTGGGATATCCGCACAGGCACATATTTCATTTCCGTGTATGGATCGAAGTATTCCATGATGATCGCGATATTGAATTTATACAATTCAAGCGTTGGTTGGAAAACTTATATAAAGACGGAACATTAGAATTAGATTTTAAATCTTGCGAAATGATCAGCGATGATTTGTACTTACAAATCCTGGAACGCTATCCAGGTCGTAATGTTCAAATTGAGGTAAGCGAAGACGGTGAGAACGGTTCACAAACTTTTTATAACAAGGATATTTAAAATGAAACAAGAAGTAACACGAGTATTTGACGACCTAGACGATTTCCTACGTTTTTGTGCAACGTTTGGTCACCCCTATAACGAGGCTGATCTATATAACGACGAAAGCGAAGTATATCAGCAGTATCGCATGCTAAAAGATGGCAAGCGTATCAGCAACAACTGGATGCGAGATGCTAAAATTCATGGACACCGAATTTTTGGAAACAGATAATGTCTCCGGAACAAGCAAAATTTCCCTATAGTGTTGTTGTTAAAAGCGAACATTATACACAACGAGCAAATCATCTACCTGTTCAAGGGGGAGCATTAAACGCTGGTTACACCGTCGCGCCGGCGCGACGGCCGGCACCAGTGGATGCCCTTTGTATGATCAGTAATTTACTTGGCAAACACGGTCTACAGTACAATGTAGACTGGTGGTGGGAAGGTTTTGGTAGTGGAGATTATAATCCAAACACTGGGCATACTAGTAGGATACAATTAAGGTTTAAAAAAGAAGAACACAAATTACTTCTCCATCTTAGCCCAGACATGGATCACAGGTTATGTTAACAAATGTATTACTAATAGGTGGTGCTGGATTTATAGGCGGGCATCTTAAAAATAAACTAGAGTCTAATGGTACCACTGTTGATGTCATTGACAAAAAACATGGAAAAAATATACTGGACGAATATGCTCTAGTAGCAGACAGAGAATATAGTCATGTAGTATTTTTAGCAGCAGAAGCAAATCTTAGAGCAGTAAAACGAAATCCTGTTGATGCTATCAAAACAATGACTGTAGGTTTAATGAACTGTTTGAAATATTATTCAGACAGTCATTTTACATATATTAGTAGTAGTATGGTTTATGGCAACTGGGCTGGAGACAGTGTAAGTGAAAATGATGCTCGAGCTCCTATAGACTTGTATGGCCAACTTAAACTGGCTGGAGAAGGCATTGTTAAAGAATTACACAGCAACTATACCATTATAAGGCCCACGGCAGTTTATGGTCCTGGTGATGATCCTACTAGAGTACTTCCACACTTTATAAACCTAGCAAGACAAAATCAAATACTTACAGTAAAAGGGTCTAACAACATGCTAGATTTTACGCATGTTGACGATATTATACAAGGAATTATACTGGGTATGAATAGACCTAAATACAGTACAGGCGTTTACAACATAAGTTACGGTAACGCAGTACCCTTAGAAACTGTAGCTAAATACATTACAAAGTGCTTGGGCACCGGATCAGTTAAAGTAGATCCGCTGGACTTAGAATACCCAAAACGTGGCAGCATGAATATCACAAAAGCAAGAACTGAACTGGGATACAAGCCTACAACGCACGTATTTGATGGTATAAATGAACTATTATCATAAGGATATTTAATGTATATTGGTTTTATAGGGTTAGGTAAACTTGGCATGCCCTGTGCTGAAGCAATGGCACAAAAATACGACGTAACAGGATACGATATACAGCCAAAAACCAGCAACTTAGTAGACATAGTATCTAACTTAGAGCAAGCAGTTACAAACAAAGACCTAGTATTTGTTGCTATTCAAACACCACATCAGCAGGAATACGATGGTAGCCAACCGTGCATGGACCTTGAACCCAAGGACTTTGATTACAGTCAAGTAAAGCAGTGCTTACAAGAAATAAACAAATATGCAAATAAGCACACGTTAGTAGTTCTTATTAGCACAGTGTTGCCGGGTACGGTTCGCAGAGAACTAGCACCACTAATCACCCAGGCTCGTTTTATATACAACCCATACCTAATAGCAATGGGTAGTGTTAGTTGGGACATGATTAATCCAGAAATGGTTATCGTTGGTACAAAAAACGGCAGTTATACAGACGATGCTACATTAATTATTGACTTTTACAAGGAGTTAATGGAGAACAATCCACGTTATGTTGTAGGAACCTGGGAAGAAGCAGAAAGCATTAAGATTTTTTATAATACATTTATTAGTGCTAAACTAAGTCTTGTAAACATGATCCAGGATGTTAGTATGAAATTGGGTAATATGAATGTTGATGTTGTAACGGATGCACTATCAAGAAGCACACAACGTATCATGGGTCCACAATATATGAAAGCTGGCATGGGAGATGGCGGTCCTTGTCATCCCAGAGACAATATTGCTCTACGTTTTATGGTACAAGAACTTGGGTTAGGCTATGACTTGTTTGATGCTATTATGCAAGCCAGAGAAATACAAGCTGAAAACGTTGCTTTTAAACTAGTAGATTTAGCTAATGAATATAATATGCAGATTGTCATACACGGTAAAGCATACAAGCCACAAGTTCCATATTTAGAAGGCAGCTATAGTTTGCTAATTGGACACTACTGTAAAAAACTAGGGTTTGATCCTGTATATGTTGATCCAGAAACCGGTGATGCATTTGAACCTACAGAGCCTTGTGTTTTTTTACTAGCGCACAGCGCCAACACTACTTATAAGTATACTAACAATCAACCAGTTGATACTAATACAATGTACTGTTTAGTGCCTGACGGAAGTGTTGTTGTTGACATGTGGAGAAACTATACCAATAACAAGTGTACAGTTATTCATTATGGAAATACACGTGACTAATTGGCACATAGACAAAATAGAATCTTTTTGGGACAATGATCATCAATTCCTAAACTACGAATCAGAAAATTTTAACAATCCCGACGATATTTTAAATTGGCAAGGAAAAGGATATAAACCACCATTTGTTGGTGAACTCTGCGACATGCGTAAACCACAGGCTTGGTACACAGATAATGTCGTGGAATACTTTAAAAACAAGTATAGCATAGAAAACGTTGGTACAAGTTTTTACAGAATGTCCACAGGCATTATACTTCCTAAACACCGAGACACATACAAAAAATACAGAGAATTGTTTGGGGTTAGTGTACACCAAATCCAACGTATTATAGTTTTTTTAGAAAACTGGCGCAGCGGACATTATTTTGAAATTGAAGGCACACCAATTGTAGATTGGCAAGCCGGAGATTATGTTTGGTGGAGAGGCGATGCAGAACACATGGCAGCTAACCTAGGAACGGAATATAGATATACGCTACAGATAACAGGACATGATGGATTATAAGGTTCTTGAAGATTTTGAAAACTTATTAAGTAAGTATACTGGTGCTCCTTATGTTGTTCTTACTGACAGTTGTACTCATGCTGTAGAACTTTGCATACGTCAGCAAAAGTGGCAGGGCCCGGTTATACTTCCTCCAAAAACATATATTAGCATACCCATGACCATGCATAAACTTGGTTTACAAGTTTACTGGGATCACGAATATAACTGGAAACACCAGTATAGAATTGCGCCCACAAATATCTGGGATAGTGCTCGAGCATTTGATAAAAATATGTACAAGCCAGGTGCTTGGCAGTGTTTAAGTTTCGGCTGGGACAAAAGGTTAGCCATTGGCCATGGTGGGGCTATATTGTTAGACAAAAAAAGCGATTACATTTCGCTTAAATGTATGGCATATGACGGCAGATTTCTAGATATAAAACCCTGGCAAGAACAATCTAATTGGCAGTTAGGTTTTCATTATAATATGAGACTGGAAGACGCTGCTAAAGGTATAGAACTATTATCTCAACCTGATAAATTGCCAATGATGTATACGCAGGTAAAAGAGTATCCTGACGTGAGCAAAATTAAAATTAAACTTGACTAATCGTCTAAATAATCTTATCATTAATAATAAAAAAAGGTACAACTATATGGCAGTTAGAATAAATCTAAGTGAAAAAAATCATGACTATGCAGTGTTCACACCTGCGCTTAGTGGCTTTTATCAGAGTTATGTAAGCAAGCAACAGCAAGATCCCAATCATGTAGAACAATCACGTATACCAGCAAAGTTTGAAAATGGTATTGAAGGCTTGAACTTCTTAAATCCTGAGCAGGGATACTTTACCTACAATCATGTTCTTTACAGTGCTGGACATGCTGAACTAGACATGGCTAAAGCAGTGGATCGTGAAAGTATGATCCATAAGCGTGATAGAAACAATACTGTGCTTATTGGTGACAGTGGCGGGTTCCAGATTAGTAAAGGTGTGTGGCAGGGTAACTGGCTAGAGCCTGAAGGGCAATGTGCTGACACAGACAAAAAGCGTGGTGTAGTTCTCAACTGGTTAGAAAATACAGCAGACTACAGCATGGTACTGGATATCCCCACAAACGGTTTGAACTTCATAGACGAAACAACAGGCAAACCTAGATGTGGTTTGAATGACTATGCTGAGTTCCGTGATGCTACTCGAGCCAACAATAACTATTTCTTTAAACATAGACAGGGCAAAACAAAGTTCCTAAACGTGCTACAGGGCAGTACATATGAACAAGCAGATGACTGGTTTGATAATGTATGCTTGCCTATTGTAAATGAAACAAGTGGATGGGCATTTGGTGGTGTACAAAAAACAAACCTCAACCACAGCCTAAGAAGGTTGCTATATCTCAAAGAACTTGGATTGCTACAAAAAGCAGAATGGATTCACTTCTTGGGCACAGGTAGACTTGACCAGGGTGTAATGTATACTGCTATGCAACGGGCTATCAGAAAGTCTATAAATCCGTTCCTTACAATAAGCATGGATTGTGCAAGTCCATTTATTGCTACAGCAAACGGCCAAGTGTATACTGACAATACATTTAACAACAAGCGTATTGGCTACAACATGGTACACATGGTAGACGAAAAGGATCCCGCAAACAAAGAAGCACCCTGGCCCTGGGACGACTCACCTATTGGCGCCAGACTTACCTGGCGTGATGTTAACTGGTATGATCCAGGTGACTTAAACAAGATTGGTAAAGAAGGCAAAACCAGTTGGGATAGTTTTGCATACTGTTTGATGATGGGACATAACATCTACAAGCATATTGATTCAGTACAAATGGCTAACCGTCTAATGGCAAGGCCAATTGGTATGAATGAATGGATACCAGACCAATATTTGCAATTCCAGGATCTATGTGTAGACTTGTTTGCTAGAGATTATAACAAGAGCATGGCTGCTATTGATGCAGAACTTGACAAGCATGAAGGTTTGATTAGTAAACTAAGCCGTATTAAAAATCTTAAAAACACAAACGCATTTGAGAGTTTGTTTAGTTTTGATGTTCCAACAACCAACACTGATATAGACAGTAGCCAGGAAGAGGACGATGCCCGATGAACACCATTTATATTATATGTCTGGAGCCTATTGATCAGAGATATACTAAACAGTGGTTTACAAACATTCCCAGTATACTGGAACAGCGTATCCAGGAACAGGGCTTAGATTATCGTGTAGTTACTATTGAAGGTGACACAGTGCCTGATAATACTACAGCAGGTGCGTTTTTGGACTTTGGTGCTACAAACGTCTACAAAGCAAGCCAGACTGTAACTGTTAGCAAGATGTTTAGTCAGGGAGACATCAAGCCTGGTGATAAGTTTTTAGTTACAGATGCCTGGAACTTTATTATTACACCTATCAAATACATGAGTGACCTGCTGGACATTCCAGTAGAAATACACAGCATCTGGCATGCTGGGGCATATGATCCCAGTGACATCCTGGGTTACAAAATGAACAAGCCATGGCCCTGGGATGCTGAGCGTAGTTGGTTTTATAGCAGTGACTATAACTACTATGCCAGTGAAAATCATCGTAAAATGTTTTTAACTAACTTAAACATACCAGAAGAATATCATCACAAAGCAGTGCGAAGTGGCCAGCCACACGAATTGATAATCGATGATCTTGTTAGGCATCAGAATACAGACAAACAAGATCGTGTTATGTGGCCACATCGTTACAATGCTGACAAGCAACCAGCGATCGCAGAAGATCTTGCTGCCAACTTTGACATGGTTATTACTCAGAAAATGAACTTGAACAAAGCAGATTACTATGCTACAATGGGCACAAGTAAACTTATTTTTAGTTGTGCACTACATGAGAACCTTGGCATCAGTGTCATGGAAGCAGTGCTAACTGGAGCAGTTCCAGTGGTGCCGGATCGTTGTAGTTACAGTGAAATGTATTTAGATGAATTTAAATATCCCAGTGAGTGGACAGAGGATCTGGAAAGTTATCAGAAAAATAAACACAGGGTAGCAGAGTTTATTCAGGATAAACTGGATAACTACTCTAATTATCATAATCTTATTCGTGAGCAACAGAGTATTCTCGTACGAGATTATTTAAGCAGCAATATTATGATGGACAAATTATTAGAAAAAAAGGAACTTAGTGCATGAGAAATACTTCCGAACAAATTATAGAACGTATAAAACAGTCCAATGGCCGTTACTGGGCTGGAGATAATATTAGTGAATATCTAGGGCCAGGTGACAAAGAAGCACTTATTGAAGAACTTACTGTTAAGTTTGAAAGTGTACTGGATAGTTTGGTGATCGATCGTCACACTGATCCAAACAGTCAGGATACTGGCAGACGTTTGGCCAAGATGTACATTCGAGAGATAATGAGTGGTCGTTACAATCCTAAACCTAACGCAACAGCATTTCCTAATCATACAAATGAGCGATATGATGGTATGCTAGTCGTGCGTAGTGAACTTAAAAGTATGTGTTCACACCACCATCAACCAGTCACTGGTGTAGCATACATTGGAATTATTGCTGCTGATACTCTCATTGGTTTAAGTAAATATACACGAATAGCACAATGGTGTGCTCGCCGTGGAACTCTACAAGAAGAACTTGCCATGGATATTGCCCGAGAAATTCAGGCAGCAACTGGCAGTAATGATGTTGGCGTATATATTCAGGCTACACATGGTTGTTGTGAAAATCGCGGCATAGGTGCTCATAGTAGCCTAACACAAACTACAGTTTTGCGTGGCAGTTTCCACAATGATCCTGCTTGCAAGAAAGAGTTTATGGATAACATTAAACTACAACAAGGATTTGCTCCAAGATGATACTGTTATTTGATGTAGACGGTACTCTTACTCCGAGCAGGGGAGAAATGAATCTTGAGTTTGCTAATAAGTTTCTCAAGTTAAAAAACTTTAGTTTAGTCACTGGCAGTGACTGGCCAAAAACAGTGGAACAAGTTGGCACAAAAATATTTGAAGATGCTGATTATTCATTTAATTGTAGCGGCAATGATGTTTACAGCAAAGGAAAACACATAGCCAAAAATAACTGGAAACCCGGCACAGACTTACTGGATTACCTTAGCAAGTGTTTAGGGGAATCTAGTTATCCTGAAAAATATGGTAACCATATTGAAATACGAACTGGAATGCTTAACTTTAGTATAGTAGGAAGAAATGCTATAGGTAAGCAAAGAACAGATTATTATAACTGGGACGTTCAAATGCTGGAACGTGACAGAATATGCAGAGGAATCAAATATCATTTTCCAGAACTTTGTGCTGAAGTTGGTGGTGAAACTGGTGTTGACATTTATCCAGTTGGTAATGATAAATCCCAGTGCTTAAAATATTTTGGTGGTCGACCAATACATTTTTTTGGTGATTCTTGTCACGCCGGCGGGAATGATTATAGCATAGCAAGTATACTGGAATCTAGATCAGATTGTAAAGTATATCATGTCAATGATTGGAAGGAAACATGGCAGATCCTAAACCAAAAATATATGAATCACCTGATGGTGGATTAACTGTATACGCCAGAGATTTTGGTGCTCCAACGGATAGTAGAGTCGAGATTACCATGCCTGATAATCTTTACTATGACGAATTGTCTGGCTGGGAAGTTAAAATAAGTGATAATCGTTCTAACGGTTATATAGAGTATGACGCCATCAAAGAAGCAATAAAAAGTAACAGTACATTTGTAGATGTTGAATTACACAACAAATATCCTGAACTCAGGGAAGCCTGGGAAGAATACAAAAAATTACAGGATCAATATAGTATGTGGCAACATATAGCACAAAAATAATCCAAAACGGTTGACGTTCGACAACCTCATGCTATCATAATATTATGCAATGGTGCATATTTGATAAATGAGGTAAAAAATGAACAAAGCATATATTGGTGCTTTGCTTGCTTCAACTGCTCTGCTCAGTGCTTGTGTTCCTGGAAGTGGAACTCTAAGCTCTGCTGCAAGTACTGTAAAGTCTGCGTTTAACGCTAACAACGCTTTTGCTGTTATTAGTGGGCAAATCTCAGAACTTGAAAATGTAGTTGCGGTGGCGCAAAGCAGCGCAAGCCTAAGCGCATTGGTCAATCCAACTAATGAAGACAGGACCAATGCTGCCAACGTCGTTAGCAAGATTGATGCTGTTATCCGTGGCTGGGAAGATCATAAAGCCAACATGGATCCTAATCTACTTGCCGTTAAACTTAGTACAGCAGAATGGCGGCAAGCAGAAGCTGTTGTAAAACTACTCAAGGATGATCTCCGTCCCGTAGTTGACCGTGTAGTTCAGGGCGGCAACTATGATACCAAAGACTTTGAATTCCTCGCAAAGAAGGAATCACTTGAACAAAAGATTAATGAAAAGAAGGCTGCCATTTTTGAAGCAGCCCAGCCCACTGTTATTAGCGCAACTACCAGTGCAGTAACAGTAAACACTGGAGCGTCGTCCATGTCTCCTGAACGTGTCAAAAGCACTGAAGTTGTAGACGGTACACAAACGGTAACAGGTGGTAGTAGCATAAGCGATCTAACTCGTACAGCAACCTGGACCAGGACAACTACTCTGAGCATGGAGTATGATCGTACCTGGACTGTTGATGTACAGGATGTTACTACAACTGTTTTCAGTAATGGTACTACATCTGAATCTCGTGGTACAGTTCGCAGCATTACAAACACTCAGACGTTTGATGCTCAACCACAGGTTAGCAGCCAGGAGATGACGCAAAACATTGGTTATACTGTTACAGAGCAGAATACACCAACTGTTAGTGTTACTAATGGAGAACCCACTGTTGTTGCTGAACACGTAGATAGGGTTGAACAAACAACTCAGGAAAATGGAAGTATTTTACATACTACTATTAGGACTACTACAACTACTACTACCACTCCTGTGACAACTACTACAACTTATCCAAAAATTAGTGTCTACAACTATGAAGATGGACACTCTTTTACACACGATGCTACTGATGAAGTTTTGAGTAGCACAGTGGATGATGTTGTTGTTGCTACCAGTGAGGCTGTCGTAGAAACTATTACTGAGCATGTTGTAACAACAGAAACTACTACTAATGAAGTTGTTACACAGGTTACAGAAGGTAATCCAGTATTTGTTACTACACACGAAGATGTTACTACTACAAATACTGTAAACGGCGTAACTACTACTACAGTTACTCGTAACTATACTACAACTGCTACAGTGACAACTACTACCACGACAAGTACTACCCCTGTAACTGTTAAAGTGTGGACAGACGGTAAACAAGAAACTATTCGTGGCGAAACTGTTGTAACAACGGAAACCAGTGAAAGTGTAGTAACTGACCAGTGGGCAAAAGTAATGGAACAAACCACTACTGATGCTGTTGCGGAAGAAACTACAGAGTCAGCAGGAAGTGTTAATCTTGCTGACCTAGGAACCCCAACGCCTGGAATGAGCAGCAATCCAGCAGACTTTAAGACCAATGAGTTTACCCTTGGTGCTACTGGTGGCTGGACTGACAACAAAAGCATTATCAAGGCTGATGTTGCTTATAGTCGTGGTTGGACTGGTAAAGGTAGTTTGATTACCATTGCTGACACTGGCTATAATACCACGCACACTGACTTAGAAGCAAAACACACTTTTAATACTATCACCGGTGATTCGACTAACATGGAAGATAATGTTGGACACGGATCACATGTTATGGGTATTGCAGCTGGCCGTAGAAACGGAACTGGTATGCATGGTGTAGCATTTGATGCTGATGTTGCTGTAGTTAAAGTAACAGATACCACAGGTTACAGTTTCGCTCGTGCTAGAACTGGCGCGACTTGGGCTGCTAACCTAGGCAGTGTTGCTTACAACGTAAGTGCTAACTATAGCTCAGACAGTGCTTTGCGTAGCAGTATTGTAGCAACAGGTGATGGCACCTATAAGTCCACGCACTATTACTACGGTGTTAATGGCTATAATGGTGTACTACAAGAAGCCCAATTATGGAAAACCGCACTGGGTACTGAACAGATCCTAGTAAACAGTGCCGGCAACCAGACCAGCGATGTTGTATTTGGAACAGGACAAATGGCAACTGCTACAGAAAATGGTCAGCTTATCCTAGGCGGACGAATGCTGGTAGTTGGCAACTGGGACCAGAATAACAACGTTGTTCAGGGTGCAAAAGCTGGTCATCTTTGTACCACATACGATGAAGCAGCAGCAACTTGTAAAGACGCTGCTAGCATGCGGGACTTTTACATTCTTGCTCCAGGCATGAGTGTTAAGAGTGCTAACAAAGGAGATCCAAACGCTATCGTAGACATGAGTGGTACTAGTATGGCAGCACCACAGGTTACTGGCGCACTTGCTATTCTTAACCAAATGTGGCCACACATGAAAGGTGAAAACCTTGTCAAGTTGGTAACTACTACTGCCAGCAAGGACTTGCCTGGATACAATCCAGGTGTACACGGCAGCGGTTTGCTGGATTTGGATCGTGCTACACAGCCTGTAGGTGCTACTGGTATCCCAACAAGTGGTCGTACCAGTGGCGCTATCGCAAGCCTGAGCACACTAAGCGGTGGTGCCCTAGTTGGCTCAATTAGCAGTGAAGCATTTGCTCCGCTTGCAAATGTTATGGTACTAGACAGCTTTGAGCGTGATTACACTATTGACCTTAGTGAAGCACAAAAGGTTGATACACGCCCAGGTAGCTATGTAGAATCTCTAGCATTTGGCAACGGCGACTACGACGCTTATGGAAACCTTGCCAGCAGTAATGCTAATCTTGCACTACCAAACATGCTAGGCTATACTGGTAATATTAAAATCAACGAGAACGCAACTGGCGACTATGCATTTAGTGTTGGTTACAATCTTGTTGATGATAAGGATACCAAAGTAGATTTTGGTTTGGGCTTTGTCAAAGAAACAGGTAAGTTTCTTAACAACGTTCAGCAGGGCTTCATGGGAGTTGGTGAAAATCACACCACAAACTATGCCAGCCTAAAGATTAAACACAACTTCAATGATACAGTGTTTGGGTTTGGTAATCTCCAGCTGGGTATGACAGATGTTGAATCCAGCAAGGATTTTAGCCTAGTTACAGGATACAGCAATCTAGTAAGTCGCAGTTTTGCTGTAGGCGCTGGGGTAAAGCCTGCTCAAGGCTGGAAACTCGGGGCTACATATAGTCAGCCACTAAATATCATGAGTGGCAAAATGAACTACAAAGTTCCTGTAGCCAGAACCTTGGATGGTCAAGTTCAGTTTAATGAAGGAAGTGCTGATGCAAGCACAAAAGTTATTGAACATGACCTGGGTCTTTTTGTACAATATAAGATGGATGAAAACTTTAGCTTTGCTGGCTATGGTGAACACAGAATAAACGTTGCCGGTACAAAAGGAAACAGCCAGACTAACGTAGGTGTAAAATTTAACTGGCAGTTCTAAGGAGGAAGAAATGCAACTAGTGCAGATCACATTAGAAAACTATAAGAAACTTAAATTTAATATCGATGATGATCCAGTACGGCCTGAGCTAACTTTAGACTTTAGACTAGCACCAGGGCGTGAGATTTGGGCACTAGTTGCAGATGACGAATACAAGGCGGCGGTCTGTGTGGCATACTGCAACGAAGTACCTATTACTGTAAAAGAACTTGATTATTACAGTCAAGCAGCGCATCAAGACGATCAACATGGTAATATTGCAATCGCATACACAGTTTGGACCAAGCAACCTGGTGCTGGAAGAAAACTAATATTGGACATGATAAAACTATTAGAACAACAACGTGTCCTGCGCCTAGTAACTCTAAGTCCAAAAACAGCAATGGCGAGAAAATTCCATTTAAGAAATGGCGCCTTTATTTTTCAATTAAATACTGAGACAGACAACTATGAATATAAACTTTATCAAGAACAGGAAACGAGTAATACTTGACAGACTGGGAAACAACCCTTATCTTGTTAGATACTACTTGTTCCTTAAAGATAGAAAATGGTTTCCATTCAATATTTTCCTACACAAGTTTCTAAGCAGTGACCCAGATGAACTACATGACCATCCCTGGCCCTACTTTACACTTATACTACGCGGCGGATACTGGGAAACAACACCAAATGGCAGATTTTGGAGACAGCCTGGGCATTTTAGGTTTTGTAAACCAAAAGATTTACATCGCATTGAACTAGAGCCTGATATTACCGCCTGGACTCTTTTTATTCCTGGCCCAAAACTTAGAGAATGGGGTTTTATAGTAAACGGAAAGTGGATGCATAACGAGCAATATTTTGCTTGGAGAAAACAAAAGGTAAAAAATGAAAAAGTTGTATCTTTCTAATAAACAGATTAAAAAAAGCATACACGATATTGTTTCACAAATGTATGCTGATAACTGGCGACCTGACTACATTGTAGGTATTACTCGTGGCGGTCTTGTCCCCGCTGTTCTTATGAGCCATCTAACAGGTATTAAGATGCATACCCTTGATGTTAGATTACGTGATGCCGCTGGCGAAAATGAATCCAACTACTGGATGGCAGAGGATGCTTTTGGCAACCATAGAACTGATGATCTACCAAGTTATAGCAATCCGCATCTTAGGAAAAATATTTTAATCTTGGATGATATCAATGATAGCGGAGCAACTCTTGAATGGATCAAAAACGATTGGCCCAGCGGATGCTTGCCAAATGATCCTGCTTGGAATGATGTTTGGCACAATAATGTTCGTTTCGCGACCATTGTAAATAATCTATCAAGTCCCTTTGAAGTTGATTATTCCTGTATCGAAATAAACAAAGCGGAAGAAGATGTTTGGGTAGTTTTTCCCTATGAGGAATGGTGGTAATGCTGTTTACAGAATACAAAAATTGGATATCTGATAAGGAACACATTGATATTTTAAGTAAAATTGTATACGCACCAAAGTGGCGTTTTGGCCAAGTAAGTGATGATCAAATTGAACCAAACTATCCAATGTGGTTCCAGGGATTTTATCACGTGCACAAACATGAATTTAAGGACGATTGTCCTGATATTGCTAAAACTTTAACGGAACGGTTTTTGGACCTAGCACCCGACAACTATATGTTGGTTAGAAGCATGGCTAGTAGTAATACGTTTGGTCAGGACGGAGACTTTCACACAGATTGGCCAGTATTTGGGCAAAGCATTACTGGTGTACTTTATACTGATAAAGTATGGGAAACAAACTGGGGCGGTGAAACCTTGTTTAAAGGAGATCAGGTTTTAGAAGCAAGTGAGTATGAGCCTTGTAAACTTGTTACTTTTGATAGTAGCATTCCGCACATTGGTAAAGGTCCCCAACGTAGGTGCAAGGAAATGCGTAGCATACTAGCATTCCAAGCAGTGGAAGCCGATGCTCTCAGAGAAAGAATGAATAAAAAACTTGACTAAATAGAAAGTACTTGTTATTATAATAATAAGAGGACTTAGTGTTCGTTCCCTCTTTAAATATTCCGCGCACTCCATAACCAAGGAGTATAAATTATGGCAAAATATATTAGTACTAAAACATATAGACACTTAGGTCCAGTAGCATACAGGCAGTGGAGAGCAGACAGTCATTGTAATTTAATTCATGGATACGCATTAAGTTTCCATTTTGAATTTGAATGCGACACACTGGATGCTAGAAACTGGTGCATGGACTTTGGTGGTTTGAAGCCACTAAAACAAAACCTAGAAGATTGGTTTGATCATACGCTATTAGTAGCACAAGACGATCCAGACCGAGAAACATTGTTAGATCTTGGTAAAAAAGGATTAGCAAAGATCACAGAAGTTGAAAAAACTGGCTGCGAGGGTCTAGCAGACTTCCTTTATGAATACGTAAATACTATTTTCTTACCCAACTATGGCAAAGCAGAAGCAGAACGTATCTGGTGCTGTAAAGTTGAGGTAAGGGAAACCGACTCAAATATGGCTATGCGTGTCGGGCATAGAGAAGATGGAGAATTCGATGTTTAAAACTTTTTGGAACTTTATTTCTGGTTTAGGCAGTGTTGAAGACATTGTAAAGACAGCTACAGTAACAGAAGCAGAACTTAAAAAGATGACCAAAAAAGAAATTGATGACTGGGCTGCTAGTTCAGGCGTTACACTTGATCGTCGTCTTACAAAAGATAAGATGATTGCTGAACTTAAAACACACACATCTAAAGTTAACATTACATAAGAGGCATTAATGAAAATAAGATACACTGAAGCGTTTTATAGTGTACAAGGCGAAGGAAGGTTTGTTGGAGTTCCCAGCGTTTTCTTGCGTATGTACGGTTGTAATTTTACATGTCCAAAGTTTGGGCTAGCAAGGGATGCAGATACAAGTCAGACTGATAAAAAGTTAGCGGACATTGTTTACGAAACAACCAAGGTGTTTCCTGAAAAATATGATAGTGTAGATAAACTCCCACTTATTGAAACAGGCTGTGACAGTTATGCCGCTTGGCATCCTGCTTTTAAACATCTACAGAATGACGTAGACTTGGACACACTTGTAGATAGACTGCTAGCACTAACACCCACTGGATCATGGACACAGGAAAATGGTCAAGACATACACTTGGTTATCACAGGTGGTGAACCTTTGTTGGGTTGGCAGCGTGTGTATACAGAACTATTTGAACATCCAAAAATGAAGGATCTTAAAAATGTCACTTTTGAAACTAACACCACACAGCCTTTGCAGGACAATTTCCAGTCTTACCTCAACAATAACCAACAACTACATGTTACATGGTCATGTTCCCCGAAGCTATCGGTTAGTGGACATGCTTGGGATGATGCTATACAGCCTAGTATTGCTAGGAGTTACAGTGACATTCGTGATAGCTACCTATATTTCAAGTTTGTTGTATGTGATGATGTTGATGTGGAAGAAGTTGACCGAGCTGTGGCGGAATTTAGAGCTGCCGGTATTACTGCGCCGGTTTATGTCATGGCTGTCGGAGGTACAACAACAAGTTACTTTGCTAACGGCAAAACTGTGGCGGAACTTGCTCTTAAAAAAGGCTATTGTTATTCGCCCAGGCTTCATGTCGACGTTTTTGGCAATGCCTGGGGAACGTAATAAATCCACTGGTATGCCTGTAATAGAAAAACAAAAACAAGAAAAACTAGTCCCAAAAGATTTAGAACAGAGACTTAGAGAATCAGGATTATGAAATCAGTTTGGGTAAGACACGGTCAAAGCGAATACAATGCTCAAAACTTGAGCACTGGTTGGCACGATCCTGATCTTACAGAACAGGGAGTGATAGAAGCGCATCAAGCAGGTGTTGTGCTTGCTGAAAGATACACAAGCGTTGCTGGCGTATATGCTAGTGACCTACGTCGTAGTTTTAATACTGCTAATATTATAGTAGAAACCACTGGTTGGAATATTACCCCACAGGTTAGTCCTGCTATAAGAGAACGTGATTATGGCGATTGGAGTGGTAAAAATAAAGATCAGATCAAGCAGGAACTGGGGGAAGATAAATTCTTACAAATACGCAGAGGTTGGCAGGCCAGCCCAGTTAACGGCGAAAGTTTAAAAGATACTGCTGCAAGAGTTTATGGTTTTTTACGCGAAATAGAAGACAGAGCAAATGAACTACCACATATTATTATTTGTCATGGTAATACAATCAGGGCGGCCGCAGTAGTGCTGGGAAAAAGAACACAAGAAGACGTACATGAGTTTGAAGTACACACAGGAGAAGTAATTGAATGGGACTTTTAGATGATGCAAAACGTGCTATGGGCCTGGGGAAAGCAAAAGTAGTAGAAGAGCCAAAACCTAGAGCGCCTAAAAAAACAGCAAAAGAAATTGCTACAGAAAAGGGAGAGCCCTGGGTAAGTGTGCTCGATATAGAACTGGATCCTGAAAATCCTGGAAACGGTGCTTTTGAACTTGACTGGAACGAATATTTTATAAAGCGTCTTTGGAAGGCTGGCTACCGTGACGAAGATGAAAATGACATGGTAGATCGTTGGTTCCAGGATGTTTGTAGACAGGTAGTTCTTGAAACATATGAAAAAGATGAAGCAATGGTAACCAGAAATGATCTAGGTGATGGAAAGACAGAGTATAGATAATGTTGCTATACGTAAATGGTGATAGTCATAGTGCTGGAGCAGAACTTGTTAAAGACTATTGCTTTGCAGAAGACGACAACCGATATCGTCATTATGGCAGAACTCCTCACCCTGAAGCAATACCAAAAACATTTGGACATCATTTGTCTAAAAAACTTAACGCTGGCTACTTTTTAGACGCTGAGAGTGCAAGTAGTAATGATCGTATCCTCCGGACAACTCAGTTATTCCTAGGTGAGAAAATACGCAAACCGCGTACAATAGTTATTGGTTGGAGTTCCTGGGAGAGAGAAGAGTTTTGGCATACTGATAGATATTATCAGTTTACAGCAAGTGGAACTGATAGTGTTCCTGAAGAATTAGAACTTGATTATAAAATCTGGGTTGCAGAACAAACTAATGATACACTAAGAATAAAGCACATATACTGGCACAATAAAATCTGGGATTTTCACCAGGAACTTGTGGAGAAAAACGTTAAACATTTATTCTTTAATGCCATGCAAAATTTTAATCCAGGCTGGGTAGAAAGCAAGGACTGGCAGGGAAGTTATATAGAGCCATATGATAATAACTGGGTATACATAAACTGGGCTAAACAACAAGGCTTCCTAACAGCAAACTTCTTTGGCAGTCATTATGGCGAGGACGCTCATAAAGCCTGGGCAAGAGAACTTCATACACGGTTGACAGGACCAGTAGAATCTAGTACAATAAACACTAGAGTAGTAAATGCAAGAGTAAACCCTTACAAACCGAGGAAGTTGTGACCACATACTTACTTGTTGATACAGCAAATACTTTTTTTAGAGCACGGCACGTCTCCCATCGGGGCATGGATACCTGGACCAGACTGGGCTTTAGTATACATGTTACAATGAGTGCTATTAACAAAGCCTGGCGTATTGCTGGTGCTGATCATGTTGTTTTTGCGCTTGAAGGTCGTAGTTGGCGCAAAGACTACTATGAACCTTATAAGAAGAACCGCAAAGTAAAGTACGACTCACTCACTGAAGAACAGCAGGAAGAAGACAAACTGTTCTGGGAGACCTATGATGAACTTACTGGTTTTTTGACAGATACCAGTAATTGTAGTGTGTTACGTTGTGATATTGCTGAAGCAGATGATATTATAGCACGTTGGATTAACAAGCATCCAGATGATGATCATGTTATTGTTAGCAGTGACACTGACTTTGTGCAGTTGGTTAGCGATAACGTCCGCCAATACAATGGCATTCAAAATCATATGATTACGCTGGATGGTATTTTTGACGATTATGGTAAACCTGTAAAAGACAAAAAGACAGGCGAAGCCAAGGAAATTCCTGACCCAGAATGGTTGCTGTTTGAAAAGTGTATGCGTGGCGACCCTACCGACAATGTTTTTAGTGCCTATCCTGGTGTGCGAAAAAAGGGTACTAAGAACAAGGTAGGGCTGGCTGAAGCTTTTGAGGATCGCAACACCAAAGGCTACAACTGGAACAACCTTATGCTACAACGCTGGACTGACCATAATGGTGACGAGCATCGTGTGCTTGATGACTACGAACGCAATCGTACACTAGTAGATTTAACTGCTCAACCAGAAGAACTAAAAGAGTATATTGACAACGCAATAGAAGATCAGTTAGAATCTAAAAATAATAGCATGGTTGGTGCTAAGTTTCTTAAGTTCTGCGGCAAGTATGAACTTAATAGAATTGCTGAGGAGGCAACAAAGTATGCTGAATGGTTACAACGGGGATACAATGTATAAAGCAAAACCTGTTATAGCTGACAAGTTTTGGATTGTGGAACAAAACGGAGAACGTGTGGGCACTATTCGTAAGGGCACTGATTTAACTGTCAGTTTAGCAGGAAAGAATATTGGTAGATGCAGCAATCTCGATGAACTAGAAAACAAGTTTAATATTCGCCTGGTGTCTGGGAAAGAACTTACTGTTGGTAAGGAAGAAAAATCAGTACTTGAAGTTCACGGTTATCCATCTAAAACAGCGCCATTTAATGCTATGTATGACATGAAACGTAAACTGCCGCTTTATACAAAAACACAGAACAGCCAGAGTTTTTATTGTGCTGGTTATTACATTATTCAGTTTGACAAATGGTTACCAAGTTTTTGCCCTAAACTTTTAACATTGAGTAGGAACGAGTTTAAAGGCCCATTTAAGACTAAACTAGAAATGCAGCAAGTCCTTAAAAATACATGAGACTACCTAACACGAGCAACCTTGAAACATTTGTAAAACGTGCAAACGCTGGAAATGCGCCTGGCATATCCATTAGTAGACTAGAGGCACAGGGTATTTCCAGAGAATATATTAATCTTGTAAACTATGTTATGAAACTTCAAGATCGTATTATTGAATTAGAAGAGCAACAAAACAATCCTGATACACTGGAGATTGTAACTCCTAACTTCTAACAAAACCTGCTGAATATTAGATAAATATATGCGTATATTTTAGGAACTAGTATGAGCAGACCCAAACCTGAAGTTTTAATAGAAAAGGTAGACAAAGCAACATATAAATCTGAACAGATACTTGCTAGCGAAGGCATCTGGAGTGTCTATTATCAAGGCAGGCCCATAAATTTAAAAAGTCACAATATTCTTATTAGTTACCCTGGACCAAAATATAAAAAAGTAAGTTTTAGTAACAGCGGTCATGCTATCAACTTGGCTAAAAAGTTAAACAAAAAATTTAACTGTGAAGATTTTAGTGTGGTGCTTCTCAAACTAGGTGATGTAATATATCCATAACAAAAAAACAATATGCTGAAAAGTTTGCTGAAGTTGGCAGGCTAGATATTCCAGTTGACGAACTTGCTGGTTTTTTTTGGATGAATATACGTGACAACGGCGGCCTTAGGTTAAACGATAACGGATATACCTACCTAGTGAACAATTTAGAATTAGAATCTTATACAGTAAACCTGTACGAGCAGGCAATAAATCATAAATTTTTGCTGGAACTAGACAAGTTTATGGATTGTCCATATTTTCTTGTTAGGGGGAGATGGCCAAAAATAATATTGTTTAGTGAGCAAACTTACATGTGGTGTTGTTTACATGAAGATTTTAGGAGTTTTCTAAATGGATACAAAGTTTGAACTTGGATACACAAAGCAAATTCAAGGGTCTAGATGGAAGCATATAATAAATGTAGACTTACCATTATACACAAATCATACGCCACAAAAGCAAGAATTCCTAAATTTTATGCAAATAGAATATGGCATTGTAGACAAAAGATATAGTATTCGCTGGACAGACCATGGCGCTGATGTAAGGTTTGAATCTGATGCTGATGCTGCTAGTTTTTTGATGTTGCATACTAAACAATACAATTGGGCTATTAAAAAAACTAGATATTCTAGTATTAGGGGTCACTAAAAACGGTTGACTATCCGTGTATCTGTGTTATGTTTAGTATGTAAGTTGATGTTAACGGGTAAGAAACGGAGAAGATTATGACATATACTATTTCAATGGAAGAGTATGTTGACGGAGAAGTTGTAGATACTCAAACCTTTACCTTTGATTCTAAGGATGAACGTGACGAAGCCGCAGGAATGATTTGGAGGTCTTACACTATGCTCAATGAAGCGTGGATAGAAGATGGGTTTGGTACTGGTTGGCTAATGCTCGACGAAGAATAGATCATAGGACGATAATTGGTTGACATATCACAGATCTGTGTTATGTTTAGTTATAGTTATTAACAAGGAGTAACAAGATGTCAGAAGCAGTTGATGCCCGCACAGTTACGCTAGCAGAAGCAGAACAGCGTATTGTTCGTGCTTTCCGCAAAAAGCGTCCTGTGTTTTTGTGGGGCTTGCCGGGTGTTGGCAAGAGTGAGCTCATGGAGCGCATTGCCAACAAGGCTTACCTGGGCAATACATACCTGGTAGATGTTCGTGTGGCGCTCATGGAGCCCACGGACCTGCGTGGTATGCCGTTTTACAATCGTGAGACAGGCAAGATGGAATGGGCGCCGCCTGTAGATTTGCCGGATGAGGCTCTTGCTAGCCAGTACGATACTGTTATCTTGTTCTTGGACGAGATGAACAGTGCTGCTCCGGCTGTCCAGGCCGCTGCCTACCAATTGGTGCTCAATCGCCGTATTGGTCAGTTTAAGTTGCCTGACAACGTGGTTATTGTTGCTGCTGGCAACCGCGAAAGTGACAAGGGTGTTACTTATCGTATGCCCACGCCGCTTGCTAACCGTTTCGTCCACCTTGAAGTTCGTGTGGACTTTGACAGTTGGTTTGACTGGGCTGTGGAGAACAAAATCCATGAAGATGTGGTTGGCTATGTCAGTTTTGCCAAGGCTGACTTATGCAACTTTGATCCCCGTTCCAGCGGACGTTCGTTTGCTACCCCGCGTAGTTGGACGTTTGTTAGCCAGTTCCTGGACGACGATGCCAGTGATATGGAGTTAACTGACTTAATCAGCGGTTGCATTGGCGAAGGTACTGCTCTTAAGTTCATGGCCCATCGCAAGATTGCCAAGGACATGCCAGAGCCTACTGCTATCCTGGCCGGCAAGGTCAAAGAGCTCAAGGTCAAAGAGATCAGCGCCCAGTATGCTCTTACTGTTGGTATGTGCTATGAGCTCAAGGATGCCTACGACAAGTTCGGCAAAAAGGACACCAAGAAATGGCACGAAATGGCAGACAACTTCTTCCGCTTTACCATGGACAATTTCCCTACTGAGATGGTTGTTATGGGGGCACGTATGGCGATTACCAACTATAACTTGCCCTTCCAGCCCAACAAGCTCAGCAACTTCAAGGAATTCTTTGATCGGTTTGGCAAATATGTTGTCAAGGCCATGGAGGACTAAATGAAAGGTTTAAAACTTATAATTGCTGTTGTTGTTCTCGTAGTGGTTGGTGTTAGTGGATGGCATTTAACACGCTGGTTTAACTATGAATTTGGATACAATGCTAAAATTGAGCAAACCGTGTGTCACATGGTTAAACCAGCAGCACTTATTAACCCTAGCAAATGTAAATAGGAAAAATTATATGAAAGCAACTATTGTTGCGTTGATAATGACTACTGTGCTGGCAGGATGCACTTTTAAAACAGTTAAAAAGTGCACCCTGGGTTGCGGCGAGTTTGTGCTGGTAACGAGAGACGGCGTTACTTACGCCAGAACTGTAGACAAACAAACGCTGAACGTTCCTCCTTATATTAATGACAGACCGGAGAAAAACAATGAAAAATAGTTTAACACTTGCTGAAGACTTTGATCTATGGTGGAAGATGCGGAAATACCAAACTAGAGATATTCCAGCCAGGGAGTTTGGTGACCAAACTGTTGTAATGCGTCATGGCAGTAACTCAGGTTGGCCTGGTGAAGAGAAAGACGTAGAGTACTGGGTAGAACTTAAGAATGGCATGGCTGTTGGTTTCCGACATGGGCGTAGTTCAACTGGAGTCCGTCGTGCAAAATATGCTGAATTTCCAGTAGTAAAATTGTTGACAACAGGTTAACAATATACTATAATAATAGAGTAAGTTGATACCCAACTTATATGGTCCTTACCAAGGACTTTTAATAAACCGCTCGTTTTAGAGCATAAAAAGGAAACACTAAAATGAAAAAAGACACTATTGGTCTATTTGTAGATACATCGCGACCAAAAGCAGAGTTAACAGACACTGCTTATTCTGTCATGAGCTATGCTCAACAGGTTAACGAGAAATTCAACACAAAAGAAGATACGATTGTAGAGCTGGCTACTCGGTTTGTCCAGGCTATCGTAGAAAAAGATCCTAACTTGCCTGATTTTCTTAGGGAATTAGCACAAGAATTTCGTAATCGTAATCCACAATACACAGAGTTTGCTGACATGTATGCTGATATGGTGCAGATGTCTGCAAACAAGAAGGAACGTGTTAAACTCAAGCAGATGCTTATTAACGCAACTATCCAGCGTGAAGTTGATCCTGAATGGGTTTTAAAAATCGTTGGAAAGTTTGATCCTTTCTTTGTTAACATTATTCGCTTATATCCCGTGCTGAATGGAAAAGCTGAACAAAAATTGTTTGCTATCTGGGACGGTCAGCATACGACCCTTAGTTTGCTCTGCATTGCTATGTACGCATTTGATATGAGCTTTGAGGACGCTATGGAACTTGAAGTACCAACGGCAATATATCCTGGCAGAGATGTTGCAAAGTTACGCAAACGGTTTATTGGTGTACATGATGACACTATGAGCAAACGGTTGGACAAGATTGATTTGTATATGCAGTATGTATGGGCAGTACGAAACAATGGAGATACTGATCCCTGGAGCATGCGTTTTGAAGAAATCCAGTGCGCTCTAGAAGAGTTCAATTGCTTTTTTACGCATGACAAGTTTGGAGACACAGACAAGCCTGGTGCTGTATCACGTCCTACAGAAATTTTTCCTAAAGGTCGTGATGTGACTAAGTGGAAGAGTAGTGTGCTACGGCGAGTTTTCCAGTATCACAATATGTACCTTGCAGATCAGCCCATTGAGCCTCTGGAAATTGACAATATGGCACATATTTTCCGTGCTTGCGATCTGCAGGCCATTGTTGTAGACGATGATTATGTGCGTGAATTTGGCAAGTACCTTGCCGCTGTTACAAAGAATACTTGGGCAAAGGGATATACTAATAAGCAACTTAAACACAAGTTAGTTTCTAGTGCCTACAAGAGTTGGTTTAATAGACAGGACTCGCGAGTCCGTATGACACTGAATAGCCGCTGTAATCAGACAGAAGTTGCTCCTACTTGGATCTGTCAGGCAATAGCCAAAGCAGGGTTTTCCAAAGACTTGCCGATCTTTACTGGTAGGTTTGCATATGATTTTGATGACAAGGAGTTAGGCTAATGACATTACGCGATCCTAACCTGGACCTTCTTAAAGAAGGCGTAGCATTAAGAAATGCCCGTAAAACACGTTGTAGCGTTGAAGGCTGTGAGAAATTTCTCACAGCCTATCAGGGCCCAGGTAGCGATACACTTTGTAGAGAACATCAGAAAAATCTTGCTGACTATAATGGTTTAGCTACTATAAAAAAGGCTTATAGCCATCATCGTGGCACTCATTGTGAACACTGTGGATATACCCCCTTGACGGACACCAGGGTTCAAGAAATAGAAGATGTTAAAATTAAAAACAGACTTATTAGAACTCTGCTAACTGTTGATCATATGGATGGCAATCATAGTAATAATAATCCGGAAAATCTACAAACACTATGCACTGTATGTCATGCTATAAAAACTGTTATCAACGGCGATACACTGACTCCTAGCAACCAAAATTAATAAAATAGCCCTAGAAATAGGGCTATTTTTGGTTGACAAAACTGCTATCTATGCTAATATGTATATGTAGGAAATGAGGAGAAAACATATGGATTACGTCGAAAACTGCTTCTTCGAAAAGGAATGCCTCGCCGCTGTCAAAGGCATTTTGGAGATCACCTAATGATCGAGTTCTTTGATAACCTTCCAAAGGCTTTAACGGTCATAGCTATCTTGCTGCCGCCGTCTTTGGTGCTGACTTGGTTGATTAAACGGAGTGAACCCAAATGAGTGGCTTTCTCGTAAACGCAGCAGCTAAACAGATCGACGCTGGCAACGCCCAGGTCAAACTCTTGACGCTGGGCTATGCGATTAAGGTGGAAGTTACCCGCCAGGTTGAACTGGGCGCTTTTACCGCTGAATACGGTTTTGATTTCGTCTAAAACGGTTGACAAGTACAAGCTATATGTTAGTATATACATATAGGAGACAAACATGACCACTACAACTGCGAATAAGAAAAACGTAGAAATTCCAGTAGGATTTGAGACAGATCCTCTAGAGGATGCGCTTGCTCGTGAAGCCCTTACTACTGCTAGAGTAGCCCTGCTCCTTAAAGCCAGCTTCTTCGGCAACATGGCTACTCGCTTGCCGCTTGTAAACGCAGATGCTTGGCTTCCCACAGCGGCTACTGATGGACGCTATTTCTACTACAATAGCAAGTTCATCAACATGCTTAAAAAGAAGGAAATTGAGTTCCTGTTTGGGCATGAGGTGCTCCACAATGTGTATGAGCACCTGGGCCGTAGCAAGCTGAACAAACATAACCCTATGATTGCTAACATTGCGGCAGACTATGCTGTAAACGGTGACCTTGTTAAGAGTCGTATTGGTCAGCTGATTACCACTGTACCTGCTCTGCACGATACAAAATACTATGGCATGAGCATGGAAGAGATCTACGACGACATTTATGAAAATGCCGAGAAGATAGATCTAGATCAACTTGCTGATATGCTGCTAGATGAGCATCTGGAAAGCGACGATGAGCAGGACGGCAATAGTGGTGCTGGCGGCCCTCAAGAAGACGAGAACGGCAACCTCAAGAGTAAAAGCAAGCCCAAGTACAGCGAAGAAGAGCGCAAAAAGATTCGTGATGAGATCAAGGAGAGCCTCATCAATGCTGCCAAGCAAAGTTCAGGTGCTGGTGAAATTCCTGGTGGTGTACAGCGCATTATCAAGGACTTGACCGAGCCCAAGATGAACTGGCGCGAACTGCTTGCTCAGACTATCGAGAGCAGCATTAAAAGCGATTATAGCTTTATGCGTCCTAGCCGCAAGGGCTGGGGTATGGATGTGGTACTTCCTGGCATGGTTGCAGAAAACACTATTGACATTGCGGTTGCTGTGGACATGAGCGGCAGCATCAGCGACCAGCAAGCCCGGGACTTTTTTAGTGAGATTAAAGCTATCATGGATAGCTACACTGACTTTAAGATCAAGCTCTGGTGCTTTGACACGCAGGTTTATAACTATGCTGAGTTTGATAACACGAACATAGATGATATCCTTGTTTACGAGCCGGCTGGCGGTGGCGGCACTATGTTTGAGTGTAACTGGGCTTACATGAAGGAAAACGACATACAGCCCAACCGCTTTGTTATGTTTACTGATGGCTATCCTTGCGGTACCTGGGGAGATGAGTTCTACTGCGATACGGTGTTTATTATTCACGGTCCAGAAACTATCAAGCCATCATTTGGTAATTATGCCTACTACGATGGTAAGAAATAATGAGGTACTGGACAGAGTATCAAAATTTCAAGCATGCTCAAATAGTAAAAAAATACCAGCACTCTTATCCTATAAGCAAGGGTAAGATGCCACTTTTTTCCTGGGCTGGTTTTGATGGTATAGATACTAGTGTATGGATACCTAAAACCTATTCTGAGTGGTTAACAAATAGAAAAAAAATGAAAGAAAAACATAAGCGAGCACACATGCGGGCAGCCTTTGCATATGCTGAATGTAGCACTGCGAAGCGTTTGCAAGTGGGTTGTGTTATAGTAAAGGACGATCGCATTATCAGCATCGGCTACAATGGCATGCCCAGTGGCTGGACAAATGAGTGCGAAGAAGAAGTTGTTGAAGTTCCTGAGTTACAGGCGGCTTTACCTGAAAACGAAATAAGATACTTGGTTACCAAACCAGAAGTGCTACACGCGGAAATGAATGCTCTTATGAAGTTGGCTCGATCTACTGAGAGTGGCGAGGACGCAACTGCATTTATAACACATCAACCCTGCATGGAATGTTCTAAAGGTTTATATCAAGCAGGTATTAAGGAAATATTCTATGTTCATCCATATAGATTAAACGATGGACTAGAGTTTTTAAAAAAATGTGGTATACCCGTTGAACAAATAAATGTTTGATATCTTTTGTATGCAGATTACAGGTAACAATGTTGACCTACCCGCTAATACACAATACACTCGTTGGAATGGTACACACCTAGACACAATACGTAGGTGTGTAAATCATGCTAGAACAGAGTACGTTTGGATTGTAGCAGACTGTTGCAATTATTCTAACTTTGATTTTACCTGGCAACCCGTGCCCTGGGAAGCAGATCAGATACACTGCTGGGCAAGCGGTAACCAACAGTTTGGTGATACTTTCCTGGTGCCTGTCAGTGCTTTTAAGAAGCAAGAGCAAGGGCTTAAACTACTTGAGTGGTATGAGTATATCAACTGGCACAGTGAGCCCAGTGTGCCGCGCTATGAATGGCCCACAGTGACCGATTTAGATGCTCAGACCAGCTTGTATGCTTGGCACAAGCAAACCAGCGCAGACATTGACTATGAGCCCAGTTTATGGAAAAAACGTGATCTACACGCCTTTACACAGAGCGGTAGTGTACTACTAGTGCCCAGGGACTGTAAAACGCATTTTAAAGAGCAATACTACGACTACCCACATATCTTGCGCCATACGGACTATAATATACCTGAAAAACTACTTGATGTAGTATACTTGAGCAACGGTGAAAAAAACGCCCTTAAAAACTGGAATATATTAAAAGAAATTTGCCCTAGGGCAAAATGGGTTGAGGGGGTAACAGGCAGGGCAGCGGCATATAAAGCCTGCGCTGAGATAAGCGATACACCCTGGTTCTTTAATGTGTTTGCTAAGTGTATTGTAGATCCAGACTTTGACTTTAACTGGCAACCAGACTGGTTACAAGGACCCAAGCACTGGATATTTCACAGTCGTAATCCTGTTAATGGGTTGGAATATGGACACATGGGTATCATTGCTTACCACAAGCAGATGGTACTTGATGCTACTGAATGGGGGCTAGACTTTACGCTGAGTGCTAGACACGGCGTTGTGCCTGTGGTGGGTAGTACAGCAGACTTTAATACTAGTCCATACGAAACTTGGCGTACTGCTTTTAGAGAATGTATCAAACTGTATGGACAATCAGATCCAGAAAGTCGCTACAGGTTAAATCAATGGTGTACAGTTGGTAAAGGTGACTATGCTGAGTGGAGTATAGAAGGTGCTACTTATGCCACTGTTTATGCTGCTAGCGGAAACGATCTACAAGCCACCTTTGAATGGAAATTCCTCAAAGAACTCTTTGATAGCAAGTATAACATGGTGTAGTTCATGATCTGTCATATAAGGATCACAGGGAAGAGCTAGTTGGCATAAACAGTTTTCTGTGGCTTGTGGTGATTTATAAATTGGTTGTTCGTAAACACGTTTAATTTGTATTTCACGCTTTATCATCCACATTTCTAGTTCTACTCTAAGCGGAGTGCTTATCACAAACTTGCTTACTTGACCACGTGGATCAGTTACGCAGGTAACTAGATGTCTAATTTGTTGATAATAGTCTCTGGCAATCTCTTGTCTGCGTTCTTGCCAAATTGGAAAGTGATCCAGCTTTACTAGAAGTTCAGCACATTCACGTTCACTGGGTATACTATTGCCGCCTATTTCCAAACCATGTCGTCTTAGGGATCGTAAATTACCAGCAATAGTATCTGAGTTTGTTACGACTGCGCCGGCGTTTCCAAAGTTAGGTAAACTTTTTGTAGGATCAAAACTATAACTAGCAAAAATGCCCTGTAGTGGAGCACCAAAATGTTGAGCTCCATCTTCATATATTTTTTTATTTTCTGGTAAGTGTTGATAATTATTTCCAAACAAGCCTACCCAAATAACATGATCTATACCACTGGGTATTTTATTCCAATCCAGTAAACCAGTATCTGTTACATCAACCGGCACTGGAATATTATTACTCCTATTAATACTGTTTTTTGTTGCTATAAAGGTTTGTGCTGGAAATGCAATTAAAGATTTAGATAAGCCACTGGCTACTAGACCATAATATAACGCATCACTGCCACTACCAAGCATTACACAGTGCTTTGCTTGACTTAGTTTGGCAATTCTATTTTCTAGTTCTTTTGTACAGTTTCCTAGCAGATGCCTTCCTGATTGATAAACCTGTTCAGTTGCTAGGTCTAGGCTTTGTTTTAATTCAGCATACAATCTATCTAGATTGTGGAGGTGGATTGTCATCTTCTGAAACTTTTACTTGTTGCAAATTAAGAATAACTAATTCACGTAATTCATCTATGTTAACATCACCTGACTCGATCATGTCTAATGCTTGGCTTGGTTTTATTTTTTTTAATCGCACAAGAGCAGAAGATAAAATCACTAATTCCGGTCTGCTCATTTTCGGGTATTTTTTAATTATACTTAATATGTCTGTGTAAGTCATTTTATTCCCTATGCTGCTTATTATACCATTTTAAAGTCCAGAGCGCCAGTTCGTTAGGATCCTCAAAGCTCATTACCGCTTGGTTCTCATCAGGCGTAAACCACCAACCCCATTTACTTTGGCAATTTTCTATAGCCCACTCTATACTAGGATACATAACACCATTTGTATTTAAAAAACAGTTGTAGTCAAACTTTTTATTGTATCCACAATCAGGGTTTTTATCTTTAATCATTGGGTCTAGTTTTTGCCATTCATAATAAGTAAACCCTTGTTTGTTTATCCTAGGTAGTCCCATCCCATTCAAACATTTCGTCCGCAAGTGGGAACACATCTGCAATTACTCGTGCACACGCATGAGCAATCTCCATGTGTTCCTTTTGAGTACCATTAGCACCACGTAGTTCAATATAGTGTACCCAACTACGTAGCGTACCGTTCATATACATGCGACTTACTGTATTACCCTCAGGCAATACAGCCCTAGCTTGTTCTTTAGCAATACCGTTCTCAATAGCCCACTGATATGCCTTTTTTGATGCATCAATTACAAATTGTTGAGCAGCAGTCCACTGATGTTCTAGTTCTTCGTCATTTACATCAATACTGTTCTGCCTGTTTGTAGTGTCCTGCAAACGTGCTTCACGAGTAACAAACTCTAGATCCTTTGTGGGATCAGCGTAGCGTTGGCTAAACTCTTGGAAACTGAAACTCCTGTGACGCAGGATCTGCCTTGCTATGTCACGAGTAGTTTCAATCTCCATACAAGCACTGACCATTTCTAGGGGACTCCAATGCTTGTGTTTGATGAGATATTTAATGAGCTTTGCGCTAGTTTCCATGTTTAACTGTCCACTAGGGTTGCTGACTCTAGCACAGAACGCAATAAGGTCCTGCACGTCTGCATCAACAAGATCATGAGCAGTTAAAAACTCTGGACTGGCTTGGCTATAGCTAACCAGGCTTACTTTCATCAAGCAGCAGCCTTTTTACGTCCACGCTTCTTAGGTGCTAGACTTGGATCTAGATCCTGAGCCTGGGCTGTTAACCTTTCAATCTCTTCTGTAAGAACATTAATCTGTGCTCGCATACCATCAGCTTGCTTAACTAAATCCTGAGCTAAATCAGCATCAGTTAGTACGCCTCCAGGTGTTGCAGCGGCGGCCGCAGCTTCTCTGCCTGCCTGTTGCTTGGCTGGATCAGCCAATCCTGACGTAGCATCAATCTCAGCTAGTCTGCTAGCAGCATCACCACCAGCTTCCATGTCACGGATAATCTGATTAATTTCATCTAACCTAGCACCCTGACCACCTGGACTTGGTGTCATGATAATATCCTGTGTGCGTACCTTCTTCATCCAACCTTCTCTGTGCATTTTAGTAAGAAGGTTAGCACCGTCGGTTCCTACTACACGGTGTAATGCGTCACCAAGATGTTTTGCTGCCTGACCGGCATTGCTTTCAATACATTTCATGATATCGTCATGAAACCCTGTAGGCAACTGCTGGGGGTATGCTACCAGAGCCATGTGTTCTTCTCCGGGAACTTCACGGAAAACAACAACTACTCTTTTATCACCTTGTCTACCTACGTGTTTAAGCATTGTCTGCTTCTCCTTCTTCATGTGAGTGTTCTACATCACCATCAACATGTGAATGTGTAGTGCCATCATCATGTGTATGTTCTACTTCTTGTTGAGCAGAAGGCTGATTTAATGTTCTAGCACCATTAGCTACTAGAAAAGTAATAAGCCTGTTGTACAGGGTGCCTACTGCTTCCATTTCACCAGCACGGATTGCGCCGCGTTGTGATACTGCTTCAAGCACATTTGCCATAAGATTTAAGTCAGCAACACCTAGTTGCGGTGCTTGAACCGCTGATTCGCCAACTACTGGATCTACACTGGCATCTGCCTCTACTGCTTCTTCTTCTGTTTCTTCTACTACATTCATTTCTTCACTCATGTTATCGATTCTCCTTTTAGGTCGATAAGTATATTATATAGGATTACTTTATGATTTCCAAATACTTTTTTATAATTTTAACAATTTTTTTATTAACTACTAAGCCTCTTTTTTCTCAAGAAATTAATTCAGGGGAAATGATTGTTAATAATATTTTTACCTTGTTTGAAGCAAGTCTTCAATGTCAGGCAGTAGCAGAAATCACTGCCAATTACTACATTATTTACCTAGGATTCAAACACAGTTTAGAAAAATCTGATATTAAAAAGTTAGAAACGCCAAAAAGTATAAGTTACCTCAAAACACAATTTACAAAATATGAAGAGTTAATACAAGAAATAAAAAAGTTATTAACTCGCTTAGACAGTACTACGGCAAACAAAATAAAAAATTATGAACAAAGTACATACATAAAAATAAAACAACAACTACTATATTTTTTATTGAACAGAATAGAGCCAGATTTTATAGAAAATACTATGGCCTTGAACAGTGAATGTTATCAAAAATTTAAATTTCGCCAAGATTATTTAAAGACAATATCTGCAGATATTGACAGGCATATACAAGAAAATCCTAGCTTAAAACCTTAACACCATAATGCTTTTCAAACCTATCTGCGTCCGCTCTAGTATTAATCATGGGCTCGCCACGGATATTTAGACTAGTGTTTAACAGCATTGGACAGTCAGTTAGCACATACCATTTTTCTAGAAGTTCCCTTACGCCAGAATGATCGTTTCTACCAACCGTTTGTACTCTACTGGTTGAGTCTACATGAAGTATAGCAGGAAAGCCAAGCCTTGTACACCCGTAGACGCTCTGCATATATGGATTTGTTTCCCAGGGCGGCATAGCAAAATAATCGCTGGCATGTTCATTTAGAATCATGGGAGCAAAAGGTCTAAACTTTTGTCTGCGTTTTATTTCATTTACACGGTCTTTGATATCAGCACCTCTCGGATCTGCTAGCAAACTTCTAGTGCCCAGTGCTCTTGGTCCAAACTCCGCTCTGCCACTGGCCACTCCCACTATTTTGTTTTCCATTAGTTCACTGATAATTTCATCAACTGGATATTCACCTGGTATATTGGTACCCAGATATGGTCCTTGCCAGTTTAAGCGTTTACCATAGGCTAATGCGGCTGCTCCTAGACTGCTACCACAATCTCCTGGATTGGGCATTATCCAAAACCTGTTCCATATCTCACTTATTTTAGCATTTGCTACACAGTTTAAGGCAACGCCGCCCATGTATACACAATCATCTATATCAGTATAAGTTTCAGCAAGTTGACGCATTAAGGTAGTTAAACAGCGTTCAGTTACAAGTTGTGCGCTTAATGCCAAACTTTCTGGGTCAATATCTGGCAACATGGATTTAGGTATACCAGTATGACAGTTATACTTCCAGGTTTGATTGTGATCAGCATCTACAAAGGTATTATAAACGTCTTTGTACCAATTTGGCATGCCATAAGCACTCATACCCATTAAGATATATTCTTCTTCCATGGGTTTAAGACCAACTGCTTGTGTCATAGCACTGTAAAATAATCCTAGACTGTTTGGGTATCTGCGTTTTAGAACGGATTTATACACCGCATTGCCATGGTTATCATAACTGGCAATATAGGCACTGTAGGTATCCCATTCTCCAATAGCATCTACTACCACAACCATGGCTCTATCAAACGGTGATGTTTGAAACCCTGCGGCAGCATGACTCAAATGATGACTATATGTGGTTATTGGTTTGTTTATGCCAACGTCTGCTAGATGACGTTTAGGAGATTTATCAGTAAGTGCTTTGCGCCATTCTCCGCTGTAGAGTTGTCGTGTCTTTTTAAGCCAGGGTCGCTCATACCAAGCAACTTGACTTATATCACCATAACTCAAGGCTTCATCTATTATTTCTTGGTTAAGTTCTGGGTCATTTTTAACACGACTATATCGTTCGCTGTGAGCAGCAAATAGAATATCACCGTGATTGTTGATTACACTCACACCAGCATCATGAAAGCCGGCACTCACACCCAGTATATTTGGTAGTTTCATTTATATATAAAAGGGTCTCTACGTCTCAACTCTTTTAATCTTTTTCTATACTGTATTTCCAGTTTAATACGGTTTATAATATTTTTAATCCACTGCATCTGGTATATCCTTCCACCATTTGATAAGAGCAGGATCGCGTAACGTGTCTATAAACCTTGTCCCTTTTCTACCTGTATCCAGACTTTCCATTCGTTGTTTGGCCCTACATCTGGCCTCGAGATATACTTCCGACGGATATTCTTCTTCAAACGTTTTACGTTTTAGTAGGTTTATTAACACGTCACGCATCGCACCTTTTGTATTAGGAACTATACTATTAATTATCTGTTCTAAAATATGACGCGGAAGAAATAATGGACTCATTGCTATATCAGGCGTAAACGCAAAACAAACCTTTGCTAATATTTCTACGTCCAGTTCGTCTGCTAATTTAGTAATTTCTGGTACTTGAAATAAGCCTGGCGTGGTTAATGTAAAGTCTATACGCATCATGCGTTTGTTTTTAGCATATGCTAAACCTTGTTTAAAATTTTCTAACCACTCATCGTATTTCAATCCAGTTCGTATATACTCTCCTATCTTACCAACACCATCCAAACTGGCACATATTTGCCAATCTCTAATTTTATCTAATATATCAGTATACAAGTTTACACCCTGATAATCTACACGACTTAAATTTGTATTGTATCTAGCATACAAACCAGGACCATCGCCTAGTTCAATAATCCGTTGCATGTACCGCCAATGCTGTTCATACATCAGTGGCTCGCCGCCTACCCAGTATATTTCTTCTATGCGATGTTCTTCAACTGCCCGGGCAAACTCTGCTTCTATTTGTGTGTCTTGATAGTTGCTAATTTGTTTTTTTACACTGGGTTCCATCCAGGGTTCTATTTTGCCCTGTTTGCGAGCCTCTGTTTCCCAACTGCTGGATAGCATAGGTCCACACATACGACATTTAAAGTTACATAGGTTGCTGAAACGATAGTCCCAACTCACAGGTTGCATGGTTGTATAGCCAGTGGCATCGGTGGTTTCTGCTATTTGCTTATATTTGTGTTTGAATAAATGCCAAAAATAATCACGATAAACGTCTGTGTTAAGTAACTTCTTGTCGCATACTTCGCACTCAGGTGGCAGTTCTCCGGCCATCATTTGACGGCGCACACGGCGTATATGCTCACCATTCCACCACTCATCTAAGGTTTGCGGTTTATACTCATTTGTGCCATCTGCGGTGTCTATATATTGACGAAAGTTCTGTGCTGGCTCTCTACTAGCACAACACAGTCTACGCTCTGTCTGTGGACTAAGATAGGTATGTAAAAAAGGTGCAAGGCATAAATTATCAGGCTTATCTTTCATAACCTATTACTCTGGCAAATTTTTCATGTGTAGTAGCAAAGTTTTTATCCCTAAAGTCATCTTTTTCTTTTAACCGTTTTTTTAGTTTTTCGCCATCGTTTTCATCACTACGTTGGCTAACTATAAACTTAATGCTGCGGATCTTTTCTTCATAATCAGGGTGCTGAACTATACACTTATCTAAAGCCAGCATAACCGGAGCCTTGGCAGTCTTTGGTAGATTATACAAACTAAACTCTTCCGGATCATGCATTAGATTATAGTGTACGTCAGTGATAGGTTGTTTCTTTACCCAGGTTAAGAAGTCAGCCATGTACATAACGTTTTGCACGTTCCAGGTTACACAAATTTGAAACTCAAAAGGATATCCTTGGTCTCGTAGTTCATAAAATTTTTCTATATTACGGTTTACTGTTGCCCATTTAGCACCATCGCGCTCATATTCAAAACGCTCGCCCACATTGTCTATGCTAAAAGCGATCTGTACACGTTTAAACTTTTTCCATACTTCATGCTGTTTTGGAAACTGTGTTCCGTTTGTATTGTAGTGTATGTCAATATCACCAGCATAACCACCATCCACTGCTCGCTGTAGCAAATCAAAATGCTGTTTAATCAGGAATGGTTCGCCACCAGTGAACTCAAAATACTTAATGTCGGGTAATAGTTCATCTACGTGTTCCCAGAATTTTTTACTGCTTCTAGGCCAGCGTCCCTGACTTAACCACTGCTTGGCTATGTGCTTTTCGCCAAATTGTGCTAGGTCTTCCTGCGCCCAGGCGCTGCTACTCCAACTGCCACAAATTCTACATTTTAGATTACAGATATTGCCTAGTTTTAAGTCTAAAAATCTTAGCGTATCTCCACGGGTGTCTTCGTAGTTTACTTCTATGTCTTTAAACTTTTCCAGCATGTACTGTCGTTTACTTTTTTTGCCAGCATCTTCTTCTTTAAAACATTTGGCACACTGACCAGGTTGGCGATTTTTCATAAATGCTTCACGCAACTCTGTCATGTATTCACCTTGTAAAACTTCTGTTAGGGTGTGTGTTTTTACATTAACAAATGGTATTTCTCTGTCAAATAAACAGCAGGGCCTAAGGTTTCCCAGTGGCGTTGTCTCTAAACTAATCCATGGTAGTATACATCTATTATCTGTCATAGTCTTGTAATCTCTCTAATTCAGGGAATACACTAAAGAAATTTTCGTTGCGCCAACGATCAAGTTCCTTAGCCCGCACTACAAACTCTGGTATGTGTTTGCTGTTATCTGAATTGCTCATAAAGTTAATAGCACTTTTGAATCCTTGTGTAGCACGACTTAGTGGATCCTGTGGTTCCAACCAAGTAATATGATTTTGGTATAGTTCAACAAGTTCCTGTTTCATGTCTTCAGGTAATACATCTAATCTAAATCTAATAGGATCTTGTAATATATTTACATTCCAATCCTGTGGCTTTACTAATCCTAGCTCTACCCACTCCTTGTGGAAGTCTACAATGTTGTAACTGTTCATTAGACTAAGTGTTGAACTTACATAAAAGTCTACAGTAGGACACTTCTCTAGCATACGTTCTCTGTTTGCTACAATCTTACTCCACACCGTGCCTTTACGTATGAGCTCACCACGTTCATAGTTTGCGTCCAAACTTGCACCAATGCTTACAATGTCAAACTCATTCCACATGTCCAACACATCCTGCTGTTTGAATACTAGCTCTGTAAAGTTTGTATTGTAGTTCAGTCTAACGTCTGTGCGTCCTCTGCGTAGTAGCTCACGAAGTAAATTGTAATGCTCTACCATCATAAGTGGTTCACCGCCCGCAAAGTAAATGTTTTCTATACTGTCAATGTGAGGCTCTAACTGTTCCCACATGTCCATTTCATAACGTCCTGCATACTGTACATTTGGATGGTTAGGTTTTAGCCAACTCATCTTCTTTGCTTCTTTTACCCAGTTACTACTAAAGATATCTCCGCATGTACGGCACGCAAGGTTACATAAATTACTAAAGCGAATATCATAGTACTTGAGTTCAAAACGTTCTAGTGTACCATCTTCCAGTGTCTCATCTACAATACCAATGTGATGTCCTTCGTTTTTGTTCTGTGCATTGCGCATACTGAAGAACCCGTTCTTTTCCTGTTCATAACATTTTGTGCATTCTTTACAAGGCTTGTCTGCTAGCATGTTACGACGCATTTCACGCAAGGATTCGTCATTCCATACTTCAGCCATTGTTTGTTCACGTAGGTTACCAATAGGATGTTCCATAACACTTAAACAACAAGGATAAGCACGGCCGTCTGGAAATGCATGCATGTGTATCCAGGGCAAAATACAAAATGTATCGCTATATATTAATCTATTGGTTTGCTGATCGTTTAAGTCCTGCAAATTTACGTAAACAGGATTACGTGCACCATAGTCATAATTTTCATAATAATTTTTTAATTTGTCTGTCATAGGCTGTTATACCATTCAACTAATTCTGGGAAGGTTTCTGTAAAGTTTTTATTCCTACGCACATCATATTGACTATAAAACTGTTTAAAGTCATTGTGCAGTTTTGGCATTTCAAACGCTTCGTCGTGCGGTGTGTTAACAACTTTCAAATACTGAATTAATCTGTCTAATTGTCCTGTTTCAAATTCGTGGAAAACATCTGGACTATCTATGTGTCCTTGATCACTAGTCCACCTTTGCCTTAGCTCAAGTAGTCTGTTTACGTGTCTTTGTTTTATACTGTTGTCTAATACCAATGGTGACTGAAAACTAGGAAATCTTAAAATATTAAAACTCATTATTGCAAATCTTCTATTTCCATATTCAATTCGTTTAGTCATTATACGATTTACTAGTTCTGGCAAAGTTTCCAAGCAAAGGGCATTTATAGTACACATACAATGTGTATCTATCCCTGATTCATGCAACCTTTGTATATTTTTCCACCAACGATCAAAAACCATTCCATCTCGTATGTATTCTGCAGCCTCGTCGGTTGCTTCTGCACTTGTGTATACTCCAAGACTTGGTAAGTGTGCCTTAACATCTATTAGTCTTTGTATTAATTCTGGTTTAGCAACAAGGTTACTGTTTATTGCTAGACTTGTTTGACTTTTATCTCCGTTTTTTTCAAACCATTCTACAAGTTTCCAAAGGTCAGAACTCATTAATGGTTCTCCACCTGTGACTCGTAACTGTCTAAGTGTTTTATGTAGATCGCTTTCCCACCATTTAAAAAATGCTTCCACATATGGATTGAATTCACCATATCCATATAACTGGTTGCTATCATGTGTGTGAGTAAAGTGTCCTCGTCCATCGCTGACTAAATTTTCATAAGGTCCATTTTTATTTAGATCTTTGACCCAAGTGCTTGAAAAAGCAGGATTACAGTAACTACATGCAAAATTACATGTTCTATCAAAAGCAATCTCTAAACTTCTAAGATCAAAATCTGTATTATGGTCTGTTGTATATGCATCGCTAAGTTCTTCATCTGTGTAAATCCAACTTTTGTAGACTCTATCACTTAAATGATCACCTCCCATATCCTCAATTTTCCAGCAATAGTTACAACCCTCAGGCCTTTCGCCACACTGCATTTGTCTACGTTGTTCTTTTTTTTCTGGTGTATTATGTAGTAGTTTAGGATTTGATTGTACTGCAATAGGATCTATTTTATGAGGCAGTGGATGATGACAACTAGTTGTCATACCACTTCCAAGCCACACAGTAGCATTATACCATTTTGCACCGCAGAAACTTGCACTCTTACTATCCAAATGTTGTTGTTTGAAATCGTGCGGCGGTAGTGTATCTTGTAGTATACGTTCTAGATTATTAACTGGGTTGCCTTCAGTCATGTAAGTTTCTTCTTTAATATTTGTTTGATATCATCTTCAGTAAATTTTAATTCCCACGTACCATTGAAACTAACGTAATTTACATTTTTTAATTCTTTATAATCCTCATTATCAGTGGTCATGTTACTAAATTGAAACAATTCGTTTAACAAGAGATCTTTGTAGTATATACTTTTTATAATAACATAGTCTTTTGCATTTGTTACATAGTTTTTTCCATAAAAATGAATTTTTGTTCCGTTGACATCATATTGTATTGACCCGTTGTCTTCAAAAACATAATCTATCATTTGTATCTCGTTGTAATTAAAACACTTGCTCTGGAATTTTTATTAGAGAAGTTTGCACTAACATGAAAGTTTTCTCTAGGCCATATCATTGCATCTCCTAATTTCCATTTGTGTATGCAATCTACTGTAAAGCCACCTAATGCATCATAGTTTAGATGATTAAGATATTTGTTATAAATTTCTTTGTCAAAAGGAGTGTTGGCTAATCCATAATCGCTACGAGTGATTTGTTTGTACGTAGTAATACCTTTACTGCCAAGACCGAGTTCGTTATTAAACGTTACTGCCTTTGCACTTTTTTGTTCAAATATTATTGTATAATACGCATCTGTATCATGAACACTTATAGGAATTAAATAACTATTTGCAATATTTTTATCTTCATTGATGTATCCATCACTATGAACACCACCAGCACTATAGTCAAAATTTATATTTACAGTAGTAATTTCTTCATCCTGCGGTAATTTTTCTTGCAACTGTTTTAGTTTCCTACTAAAAAAAGGTTGATCCCAATGAGCCATTGTTAGAAAACGTTGCCCATTATCTCGTGTTTCCGGAAGTACACTGTGATACCATATAAACCAGTCGCATTCTTTTTTGCTAAAAAAATTATATATCTGTTTCATTTGCAAAATACTCTTTAATTTCATTCAATACTTTTTTTGTTGTGTGTTGTCCTTCTTGCATTTCTTTAACAACACCAAGTCGTCTTTGTATATCTAATAATACTGGATTTTGAAACTTCCAAACTATATGTCCGTTGTGCCCGAGATATAGATTACCATCTTCCTGCGCAGAAACTTTCACTCTTTGTATCAAGCATGTCTTTTTTAAATTTAGTATAATCCATAATATGGTCCATAATTTTTAATCATTAAAAAAATACTTCTTCATCTCTTGCAGAAATTCTTTATTACTACGCATGCCCTGTGGCTGATGAATATTACTAAAACGTTCATGGAACCATGGTATACTAGGAGTAATAAATTCATTATATACTAACTTACCATTATGTCCTAGATATAAATTGTTTTTCCACTCCAGGGGATGGTTATCTACGTGCCAATTATCCCAAGGAGGTATATCTGGATATTGTATAAAATTATATAGTTCCTGCTTAATGTCTACCTTGTTTATATAAAGTTTTTGCAATTCAAAATGTGTATCTGTATCTGTACTATAGTTTTTTCCGTAATGAACTATTTCTATAACATGTTTACCGTCTTTTAATTCACAATCAATGGATATACTGCCATCTCGTGTACATCTATGGTTAGCATAGATTTTACCATCAACAAGTAATTTTATTAAAGGCAATCCTGCTTTAGTAAAGTCGAACTTAAAATTAGTACGTTCCATTGGCAATTTTTTCGTAACTTATCTTTAACCTTTTTAAATGACTGTCGGCGTTCCAAACATGGTATCCTAAATCTACTACATGCTCTTGTAACTCTATACGTCTACGGATACGTTCTCTTAGCGTTAAGTCTGGATTGTCTGGCATTAGCCAGTTAAGACCAACCCGATCTCCTGTATCACCTAGGTGCATTAATCCTAGATCTGTCATTTCATTAAACAAAGGAGTTCCTTCATCTACACTTAATGTAGCACCTAAATTTAGTCCTCTAATTGTTCCATTTAGGGCATATTTTTTAAAATTAGTAAACATGTCCAGTGTTTGTTGATGATCTTCTTGTCGTTCAGTAGGATATCCACAAATCATACTAAAGAAACAGTTTAAGTTGTTCTTGTCAAGTTGGTCAATTACCGCGGCAAGTTCTGCTGTAGTAAACTGTTTACGCATGTGTTCTCTGACACGGTCACTGCCAGTCTCTGCTCCTATCATAACATGTGTGCATCCGGCACGTGCCATTAGTTGATAATCTTTTGGCGTTTGCTGGTTTAACCTTCTAACAATGAATTGGCCGTTAAATCGAAAGTGAGCGTCTGGTAAATTATTTTTTTCATAATATTCAATAAGCGAAAACAGTAATTGTCTGAATGCTTTCATACTCCCATTAATTAAACTGTCAGTAAAAGTAAACTGTGTTACTCCATACTTTTCATAGTTCGTAATCATTTCTTCTGCTAGTACATGCCCACTACGAAACGTAAACTTTTTCCAATGTTCATGTATATCACAAAAACTGCATGCTCTTACACAGCCGCGGCTCCCGTTAACAGGAAGCATCTTTAATCCGTCATCATATTGATAGTTTAGTTCTATTAAATCGTCATACTCAGGAAAAGGTATAGTGTCTAAACTTAATTGCTTATAACTGTCATTATTAATACCAGGATACTGATCGTTTCCTGTTAAAAGTTCTACGAGTGCTATCTCGCCATCACCTCTAATAAAATAATCAATCTGGTTTAAGTTTAGCATCTCTGCACCAAAGTCGTTGTATGCACTTGCAATACCATTGGTGCTAATACCAGCACCGCCTATAACTATTTTTCCAGTGTATTTCTGTTTTAGTTTTTTAGTAAACAGCCTAGTGGCAAGTTGACACATCATTGTAAACACACTAATGCCAACAACCCTGGGATTTATTTCTATAACATCATCCACCCAGGAATCAAGTATTTGATCTACTCTAGCATCAATCTCAGGATCTCCATGAGTAGCTTCACTAAAATAATCAAAGAATTTTGAGTAGTCACTGCCAGTTTTGTTAAACAAATCTAAATTTAAATCTAGAATTGTACAAGTAAAACCAGCATCAACTACACTTCCTTTGAGCTGACTAGTGCCTGCCGGAGGATACTGTAACCCACTTATGGGTATATTAATTAGTAAAATGTCTAAATTATCGGTTAGCATTGTATTCACATGTACTCCAAAACTCAGTCATCTCCGGAAACGTTTCTAAAAAGTTAGTATTTCTTCGGCGATCATGTTCTCTAAAGAAACGATAAAAGTCTGCACGTTTACGCTCTATATCGTCAGTGCCGGCTTTCATCCAAGCTAAATCTCTTTTCATTTTTAAAACTTCATAGTCCTTGAATCCATGACTATTATGAAGATTTTCTTCCATAAACTCAATACAGTCTGTTAAACATACCTCATATGCTGGCGGTAATATCTGCATGCTTTGCCAATCAGGCGTGTATAATAACGGAGTATCAAACCATACACGCTGATAAGTTTTTGTATATGTTTTGCGTAGGTAAAGTATATGTTCAAGTAATCGCTTTAACCCAATAATGTTTAAATTGCTCATTGTTATTATAAAAGTAAGACTTGAACGTTCTGGAACTTCATTTATAAAACGTTCAACTCTATTTATAGCAACATCAAAGTCCAGACCATGACGTATATATTCTGCTTGTGCTCCCCAGGTATCTAGACTAACAAACTGCATAAAATGTTCTACTGTGCCTGGAAGTTTAGTAATGCGTTTTACATAGTCCAAATATTTTTCAAATAATTGCTGTTCAACACTAAAATTACTAGTAACATTCAGGTGTAGGTCTGGCTTGGGATTTTCTAACACATAATCAAATACACGAAAGGTATTGGGATCCATTAATGGCTCACCACCTGTCATACGAAAGTGTTTTAGGTCTTTATATAAATCAGGCCACCAACGCCAAAATGCTTTGCGATATGGATTAGCTTCTCTTTTAGGTATTGGTTTACGATCACCTGTAAAGTATTCAGGATCATTATGTGGCTTCTGTGTAGGATATGCTCCGTGGTCACGGGATTCACGTTCCCAGGTTGAACTAAACTGTGGACTACAATAACTACATTTCAAGTTACAACTATGACTAAAATTTACTTCAACATAACTTGGGTTAACGTCTGCTTCAGGGTTGGCCACAATGTCGTCAAATGCTTCCATAGCCCAGGGTTCACCACTGCGATAATGACGATCACTGAGGTCACCGTTTTTCTCAATGTTCCAGCAGTAGTTACATTCAGTGCACTTAACACCCGCCATCATTTCAGCACGGCGCTCTTTCTTATGTGCAGTATTATGTAGGGCACTTGGATTTTCTGCAAGCGGCTCAGTAGGAATACGATGCAGTGGAGGATGATAGCAACTATTGGTATGCCCTGTTGTTAGATGTAGGCTTACCTGCTTCCATTTAGCCAAACAGAAACTGCCACTAACACCTGCTAGTTTTGCTTTTGCAATTTGTGCATCACTAAGGTATTCACTCATTTTCTAACAAATTCAATCTAAAACTTTCCGCAATAATATCTTCGTCTTTTCCGGCTACAATGTCTGTAACAGGTGCAAAAGGTCCCCACTCTTTAAAAATTAAGAGTGCCTGTTCAAAATTCTTATTTGTATGACTATATAATTCATCTCTAATAATTTTAGAAAACTTACAAGTATCATTATCGATATCTATTAGAACGTCACACTGCTTGTCGGGTATATTATCTTCATAATACCTAACATTACCAACTATAGTATCAAACGCAGATTCAACTGTGTTTCCTGTCTCATTTTTCCAAAAGACATCATAAAATCTGTGCAAGGATTGATAAAAGTCCTGGGTCCATAATTTGTGGATTTCAAATTTTGGAAAATGCTTTCTTAAAGTAGTAATAGTTAAGTTATGACATGTATATATTTTTCCAAATTCTACATTAGTATTTTCATCTAGATGTTTACTAAGGCCATAATTATGAGTTTCATAATTTTGTTTATGCCCAGTATAATCTAAATCTTGTAGCATTAGCCTATATCTATTAGTACCCACTCCTGGGTATCCACAAATTATAATCACCAGCCTTCTGCCTTTCTTATTACTTCTAATTCTGTAGTCATAGGATCGTATGCATGATAGGTCTGACTGTAATAGTGTTTGAAAAACTTACTTTCGTCTACCGAGTAATCAACAATGGGTAATTCAAGTATGCGTCTTAATTTTGCTCCATATTCATAGAAGTTTGAGTCCAACCATTCCTGTTCCTGGTCCCACAAACGATCCAGTGCCCTAAAGTCTCTAACTTCATGCCAGTCCCAGTCTGTGAGCATAAGCATATAAGTGCCTTGACGAGCACCATACATTGCCTCAAAGCCATGTTCAGCATCTAAGCCAACACTTTGCCAGATACACAGTTTGTCAAAGTTCTTAGCATGCACCTGTTGCTTGAATTCTTCCAGTGTAGGCTTGCGTCCTTTATTAAGACACATCTTAACCCCTTCTCTGAAACCAGCACGCCAGGCATGTTTAGCATCCCCGTTGGGGTAGGTAGTGCTGTACACATTATTCATTGCTAGGTATTTTTGATCAAAACAAAACTCAACCACAGTTTCGTCGGTACCATCAGTTTCTTCGTGCGTTTTCATGTCGTTAATAAATTCACGTGTCCAACAACTTAAACCACCATTACCATACATAAGTCCGTTTACTGCATTGCGTGCTTTCCAACGAAATACACAATCCTCATACTCTGGTTTAATATCTAACTGTAGATCAAAAAAGTTACTGTCTGGAATATTATCGCCGTCAATTAGAATAAAACGTTCAGTGTCGCTGGCCGCGGCGGCGGCTTTGTGTGCTGCATCACTACCTTCAACACCATCCACACGTTTAGCCCAAGGAACCATATTTTGAATATTTACCCAAAACTCTTCCTTTTGTGGTTCATCATAGGTCAAAAAAATCGTGTCTAAATCCGCTATGTCAACCAGCATCTTCCATTTCCCTGAGTAGTTTGCGTCGTTCTGCTCTAAGTTCTGCTTTGTCAAAATCTGACAAATGTAAGTCGTTGTTTAAATTTACAACTTCGCAGTTATAACTAAAACTCCAGCGTTCACCTTTGCTGCGGAAAGGACCAACACTGTGATTAAGCCAGGCTGGAAAACAATATAAGTCACCAACCCTGGGTTTAACCTTAAATTGTGCTAAACTCATGCCTGTACTTCTGCCATCCCAGAAGTTTATAAGCCCAGCACTGGGATCATGATCCTCTAATAACCATTCACGTTCAATATCGTCTGGCAATTTAAAGTATCCAACACCGCTAACAGTGCCAGTATGGGTGTGGGGAGGATTGAAGTCACCCGCTACACTAATATTTCCCCAAACTTGCTGAATGTTAACAGTAATATTCATGTTTTGTAATTGTCTGTCTACGAGTTCTACATGCTTGGGAGTTAATATGCCTTTCTTAAAACGCCACTCTACTAGTATACTACTAGCATAAAGTTGACTTGCGATATCTGCTAAACAGTTTGTTAGTAGCGGTGTTTTGTCTCCTAGTGTAGTTTCTTGAATTTTAAACTCACGACGCATGTTACCAGCAAGAGCATAACTGTTATCGTCTTCCTCACTTATGTCCGATGAATCGCTGTATTTCTGGAATACTTGTTGCATTTCAGTCACTAGATCATCCTCCATTGTAGTTTTAACAATGTTACAACTAAACGGCCTAATCACTTCATATTTTTCGTCTACAGTTACCCCAAGTCTATCTTGAACTTCATTCAACATCATCAAGTTCCTTTATACAAAAAAACGGATTATTCTCCAGTGTTTGTGCTGGTGTCTTTTTCCAGTATATATTTTGTGCAGTTTCAATTTTAGCCAGTTTTCCATCTATAATTCTATGATTAACACTACTAGCATGAAAACTTTTATCAATAATTATATAAGGTTCTGTCCATATAGTATCCACAGTAACAGTGTCAGCGCGGCTTGTATCAAACTCCCCAGTGTCTTCATTATACGGCAATCTACGCTCTAGAGCAATTTTTGTTTTATTAAATGCTGCTAATGCCCTAGTTAGTTCACCAAATTCATCGTTATAGTCCCAGTCTTCGCTCATATCTTTCAATTAAATCCTCTGTACAAAAATCTTTTTGGTAATAGTGAAATGGATAATGCTGGGCAAATCCACCTAATATTAGATCCATGTCCTTGGTAAGTGTCCAGGGCACAGCATTTCTCCAATCCATGTTAGGATGCCAACCATTAACTGCCCCCTTCATGTGCGTAAAGGTTGGATAACCTATTTTGGTGGTAAATCCAATATTACTGTTACAGAACTTGCTGATGGTGCTGGCAATACTAAAGATAACATCAGTATCAGGTACACTGTAAACATTACCGGCAAGAACACTATTTCCAAGGTTATTATAGTTTTCAACAATCCTCTTTGACAGTTTAAAAAACTCCACACTAGGCCTGGATAAACGAAAATACATAAAACCATTATAAATATTGCCCAAGCAATTAACATCAAAAAACCTCCTGTATGCTCTAGTATAACTGGGTCTGCCCTGATAATCTCTTACTGTATTAGTAAACACAACATTCTGATTTCTGCATCCGTGCCACCAGTGATCTAGGTTGCGAGGAATTAGCATGTCACTTTCAATTTTGAAAGTTTCTTTGAATGGCGTAAGATCCAGTGCTTGACATTCTAGAGCATAGGGATTACTAGACTTTGGCACCACCCTTATATAATCAAATACACCACGCTGCCTGTCTGTTAAAGTTTCTGCTGATTCTTCATCAACTACTACAGCAAACTTATTTATAGAGCAGGTTAACTTAATACTAAGAGCGAGCAAGTATGCTTGATTAACATAGTTAACAGTGTCTGAGTTTTGTGCAAAAGTTAGCCAACCCTGCGCTTCATCTTTGGCTAGCATATTGATCTAGTGCTCCATATATTTCTGGATTCTGTAAACATTTTTTATTCATACAGTGTAGGTTTACACCCTGTATTTTTACAGCATTGTACTTGTCACCGTATCTATAACGTATCAGCAACTTGTCGCCTTCTACTTTATATATGCTATCTTCGGTGCTTAAACTTGCTAGCGGATGATTAAAGTATGTGCCACTGCTATAACCATTCATAAGTTGATGTGCTACAGTTAAACTAAAATCATTGCGATATTTTCCCGCCTTAAAACCGTATAGTTTAGCATAGTAACGCCAATTTGCTTGTATGTTTTTCATGGTTTCAAATATGCGATGTGCTAGTTCACATTTACGAAAATAGACTACTGTAGCCCAGAGCATGGGCAATCCAGATCTGGTCATTACGTAGTCATTTTTAAAACTATTAGTTTGTGTTACGTCCCACACACTATTATAACAGAGAAATTCGTGGTTGCTGGAAAAGTATTGTTTTAAATTATCATTAAATGTAAGATAGTCTACATCTATTAAAAGTGTTTCGTCGTAGGGAGATAGATCAAAAGCCAGTGTTCTATCACTGTTATACCAGGGCACCGTAACTATCTCGTTGTTATGCCAACGGAATGCTCTAGTATTGCCTGGCCGTGCTTCACCTACATGTATATGCGTTTCAATGTCTAAATGTTTTTCTACAAGTTTGGCAGCTAGTTTAGCAAACCCTATGTAGTCTATTGTTTCATGTGGTGTAGCAAGTAGTAGTGCACCCTTGCTCATAATTGTTCTACACGTCTAACCTTTTTTAATTCTTCGTGCTGATTGTGCCAATCATTCATTACTTCGTACCAGCGTTGTCTACAGTGTACTAACATGTCACAAGCATCGGCAATCTTTACTGGATTATCATAGTCGTCTACAAGATATAGCAGTTCATCTGCTGGCCATGTTGCTAGTAGTGCCATTAGTTCTACAGTGATACGAAACTGACCACCATTATATGTGATAGTTAAGCGTTGTTCCTGTTGTTCTTTAAGTGTGAGTCGCTGACGATTATGATCTAATCGTTGGCGGGCAAATTCTTCAAATGTTTCCTGAGTCATACACATAGTATAACAGGGGCTTTCGCCCCTGTCAACTTTTTACCATAAACTTTAATATAATTGGCCCTATTTAAGATTAAGACTCTGAATTTGTTACAGTTGCCCAGGTTAGTGTACCCCAGGTTGCTGAAATAAACGTTGTTGCTGGTGGTGTTGCTGCAAATACGTCAGCTTTATCTCCATCAACTTGGTCAAGAACGTTATAAATGTTTTTTGCATAACTGGTTTGATCAGTTTCAGCATCGCTCCATGTACATTTTAGATGAACAACGGCGCCGTTGTTACCCCTACCATCAGCATGAGCTGTGTCAACTTTGGCTTCTAACTGCCAGAAGTTTGTTGTGTAAGGAGCAGTATCAGAGAATTGCTTGTAAAGCTCTGTATAAGCTGTTGTTAGATCATAATAACCAGTGTTATTAGCAATGGTTGGTGTTCCACTTCCGCCGTTCTTTTCTGTGGTTGTAGCACGTAGTCTGACACTTCCAATTAGTGTATTTACAGTGTCTTCCCATTCATTGTACTTATCATCAGTAAAGAAAGGTGCTGGGGATGGGCCACCAACAGACGTAGTACCGCCTGAAAGACTGGGGTTAACATCAATGTAACCGCCGGCATTAAAGAAGTAACGAGCTTCGTCACCACCATCAAATGTTAGTGTTGCTTCGTGTACAATAGTTGATGAAAATGTGCCAGAGCTTGTTAATGTCAAGTCTGTGCTAGCACCAGTACTAGCGTTAACACTACCACCAGCTACGCTTGTGTCAAGTGTACCAATGTCCGTTGCGAGAGCAGTAATAGCTGTAATAAGATCACTGGTTGATGGGTTAGTGACACTATCAACTGTAATGTTACCATCATCTACTGTATGATCGCTGATGCTTTTGATTCTTGTTAGTAGGGTAGCCCACTGTGTAGCTGTAATTGTGTTGCCGTCAGCTACTGTGCTGATTGTGGTTGTTTGTCCCCAGCCTCTAATTCCAGTGCTCTGACCCCATAATGCATTGACACTAGTTACAAATCCATTGTAGTGAGTGTCTAGAATTGTATCACCTGTTTGATATGCCATATTATATAATCCTTAATTTATGGTAACAAAGGCTTCTACTGTGCCTTCTTGTTCTGTTGATTTAGATTCAATAGCACGTCCAATTACATTAAATGCTGTTGCTTCGCCTGGTTGTGCTGCTCTTGCTAGACCATTGCCTGCGCTAACAAGTCTATCACCTTTATTTACAGTACCTAGTACTCTAACTGGTACACGACCGGTTACAGCAACTGGTAGACCATCTTCTAGTCCAGCGTTCATTAGGTAAGCTGGCTTCTCAGAGATAACACCAAATACCTGCTCGCTGGCTTCTTCGTTTACACGAGTAATTTCTTCCGCACCACCTAGTGCAACAACTGTGCCTGGTGCATACTGTGAGTCTGCTGAGAAATTTTCTGCAACGTCAGCGTATTGTGCTGCGGTACTAGTTCCATTAAATGTTGTAGCAAATACTGTAGAAATTCTAGAACCACTGCTACCAAAATTAACAGTGCCACTTACGAGAATATTACCTGTCATTGTGCCACCGGAGGTAAGTAGAGAACCTGCTCCGCTTACTTGACTATCAACGTATGCTTTTGTAGCTGCGTCTGCACTGGCAGTTGGTGTTGCTAGACTAGTAATCTTTTTACTACTAACATCAACAGTGCCGTTTCCATTTGGAGCAAGAATAATGCTGCCGTTTGTGTTTGTGTTTGTAAACACTGGGTTGCTACTACCGTTAACAGTAATAGTTAAGTCACTGTCTACACCAACAACTAAACCAGTATCATTAAGAACACTTAGTACACCACTGGTGCTATCGTTTGCATTGCTGCGTAGATAGTTTGCTGCGGCAACGCCACCAAGCGCATCTGCATCAGTTGCTGTGCCTTGTAGCTTGGCACCTGTAACTGTTGAACTAAGTTGAATACCGGGTTTAATAGTTGTAAATCCGCTTAAGGCTGCTTGTGGAGTAAATTCTGTGTCTTTACTGACTGTACCAACTACAGTATTGCTTACATATAGTTTTACAACTACGTGATCAGCACTAGCGTTGTCAGTTACAACTTCAACAATGGCCCCTGAAGTTCCTGAACCGCTGGTAAATGCTGGACCAATTGTGGTAAAGCTACTACCATTGTAAACTTTTAACTGACCATTTGTAGTATCCCACCACAAATCCCCAGTTACACTGTTACTTGGAGCACTTGCACTTGCTGTGCTTGAACTAACAGTTTTAAATGCGGTGCCTGTATAAACTTTGAGCAGACTGTTTGTAGTATCCCACCACATTTGGCCTGCTAGAGGTGAACTGGGTGCGCTACTATTTGCAAAATTCTCTAGCAGTTTTACGTAGTTTTCATTAAGAAACTCGCCGTAACCTGCGTAGTTTTTACCAATTAGTACTAAATCTGTTGTTGTGTTAATTGTTCCGTCTGAAACAGTTGCTAGAACAGATCCGTTGGTTTTGTTGACCGTATATGCCATTGTTTTAATTCTCCACGAACTTAAATTTATTTATCATGTTTTATAAACTAACAATATTATAAACTTGTTAAATTAGTCAAGGTTTGAATACGAATTGTATAATCTATTTGTATCAATCTGTTCAAACTTTTTTGTACAGGATGAAAAATAACATGAGTAAGTAACTTACCTGTGTTTACTGTTCCAATCCAGCTTTTTAAACCTAGTTCATCAAATGTATATGTGTCATTAAAATTACTAGTATTATCAAATGCTTGCTGATCATTGGGTTCGCCATAATCTAACAAGCAACTTACAACAATATCAGTGTAAACTTGGCCGCTTACATGACTTACTGTTAGTTTGTTTCTGCCTGAATCTGTGTTTAGGCTTGAATTATTGTCTACTACTTTGTAGTAGGTTTGATTGTAAAGGCTAGCATTTTGACCGCTGCTATTTGCTGGTAGATATGTAATAACACCAGTGGGATCAACGTTTGTGCCGCCATTGCCAAATGCCATTTCATGAATAAAGCCAGTTGTTTTATTTGCTACACTAAGAGCAAGTGCCTCACTCATATTTTCATAATGAATAGCATTACGCTTATTCACATATTCCTCGCCAGACTCAGGATCAAAGATACGGATATGCCCTTCCATAAGGACACCCCCCTGTTCTTTAAGAGGAGACTCTGGCTGGACTAGTTCTTGTTTTTCTTCCATGTCTTTATCTTCCTGCATATTATACTAAACCTTTAACATACATTCAACAAGTTTTTCACCTGCGTCTGTGTTTGTTTCTAGAGCTATACCAACTCTATCTCCATCTGCTGTTGTGCTGGCTACGCCGTTATTGTCTGCTTTAACAACTTGACCCTTTTCAACTGGACCTATAACACGAACTTTAACTCGTCCAACCAACGCAACTGGGATGCCACCTTCTTGTTCACTGTTCATTAAATAGGCTGGATTTTCACTGACTACGCCAGCTGGAACACCCAGACTATCGCAATGTGTTACTTCAAAGGATCCTCCAACCTTTAACACTGTTCCCACTGGATATCCAGCATCAGGTATGTACATTTCCGCTAAGTCAGCGTACTGTGCTTGGGTTGCTGTACCTGAGAAAAAACTGGTGGTGAGCGTGTTTGTACTTGGGTTGTAAGTAAGTCCTGTACTATCTACCTCGATGCCCTGTCCGCCGCTGGTGCCATCAACAAAGGCAATATAAACTGTTTCGTTTGTAGCAGTATTATCTGTAGTTGTTACGTTTGTTGCAGTGGTTGCAGTGGTTGCAGTGGTTGCATTACCACTTAGTGCACCACTAAATGTTGTTGCTGTAAGTGTGCCATTTGCACTGTTAAATGTAAGATTTGTTCCTGTCTTAGGAGGCAAGTTGCCGGTAGTACCAGTTACAAAAACTACATTACATGTTGTGTCTGCACTTTCATCTGCTACTGTAATGTTGGTTGCGTTAGTAGCGGTTGTTGCAGTGGTTGCATTACCACTTAGTGCACCACTAAATGTTGCTGCTGTAAGTGTACCTGTGCTTGGATTATATGTTAATCCACTGTCTTGTTTTACTGTGGTTAGTGCACCTGTTGTAGTGTCTGAAAAGTATAATAAGAAGTTTGTAGCAGTCGCTTCATCATTTGAAACAGTTGCGCCGGCGGCTGCAAAACTTAGTGTACCTGCACCATTACTTACTAGTGCGTAACCACTAACACCAGCGTCTGCGCTTGGTAGTGTCCAGGTTACATTACTTGCAACTGTTGTTGGTGCTTGAAATGCTACCCAATTACTACTGTCTGCATCTGCAAATCTTAAATCCGACTGTGCTCGAAGTTGTACATCTGCATCAATATCTACTATACCCGATCCTGCTGTTGTTATAGATATACTCTGGTTTGTGTTTACTGTGCTTATTGCACTACCGCGAATGTGTAAACTTGGATTATCTGTATCGCCTATCTCTAGTGCTTCTAACTGTAGTGTAGCAAGCCTAAATCCTGCGTCTGATGTATCAATAGTTGTTGAGCTACCAACATCGCCTGCTGCGCCATAACCTGTAAACATCTTAAACTTGTTGTCACTGGCATCACGGAAGAGACCTGCGTGTGCTGGCCCATTATCGTAATAGTGTCCAAAGAAACCAATATCTACACTGTCACTTGATTCGTTATCACGAGCTAGTTTTATGAGAGGATCAGTAACATCAATCGTTGTTGCGTTAATAGTAGTAGTTGTGCCATTAACAGTAAAGTTGCCATCAACTGTTAGGTTGTTGCTAATCGTTACATCATTTGGCAGTCCAATAGTAATTTTATTTGCGGTTACAGTAGTTTGAATTTCATTTGCAGTGCCTTCAAAGTCAATGGTATCGCCTGTTTCAACTGTGTCGTTTGATCCACTGTCTGCTTGTAGTGTAAAGATTGTTGTACCACTTGACAGTAGTCCGTCAACATAGTTCTTAGTTGCTGCGTCTTGTGCACTAACAGGATCTGTAACGCCCTGCACTCTGTTAGTACCCATTTGTATAGTTTGACTGCCTGCAATAGTTAAACCATTTAATGTACCAACACTTGTAACGTTTGTTTGTGATGCGGTGGTTAGTGTACCTGCAACGTTTGTTGCTGTTACTGTATCTATATATGCTTGTGACCATTCATTGCCACTTGCACCTAGTGTATATGAACTGTCAGCGTTTGGCTCTAGTTTACCATCAATAAGCACAGAACCTGTGCCATTTGGCTTTAGGATAATATCACTATTGGTACTGGTATTTTCAATAGTATTTGCTGCGCTGTTAATTTTAATATTACCAAATTCTGGCGAGCTTACTAGGCCAATGGTTAAGTCGTTGGCATTCTGTGTTATTGTAATATTATCATCATGATTTATTGTTCTAAAATTAAACGTAACACCTGCTTTACCAGCAAAAATTTCATTATACCCGCCTAGGTTTGCTGCTTGGTTTGCTTCGCCACCTGCTGCGCCTGGTAACTCAGCTAACTCTAATCGCATAGTGCTGGAATTCCAAACTAATCCAAAACCATTTACTTGTAAAGATAAGTCTACGTCGCTTAAATCATCTACGCTGGCGGCTGCAATTCTAGCATCTGCCCTAGCATTTGTAAAATATAGATTTGCTGAACCTTCCGGTACAACATCTGTGTCTACTTGATTAGCGCCTGTACCAAAATCAATGTGCGTGTCGTTAATACCATCTAGAAGAACACTAATTTCCCCACTGGCAATACCAATACCGCTTCCTGCTGTAAAATGTGATCTTACTTCACTTGCACTTGGGCCAGTATATGTAATAACACCAGTAGAACTATTATAACTTAAACTGCCGTCACCGCCAGCATCAGTAACACTAATAGCAGCTCTGCTTCTAGTATCTGTATAATAAAGATTGGTGTTTTCTGTAATATTATTTGTAGTAATAGTTACAGCATTGCTAGTAGCAGTTAAACCATTAATGGTCTTAACATAATTTGCTTCAATTAGATTAGTTCTTGTGTTCAGATCAGTGAAGTTCCCGTCTAACTCTACATGGGTTAACGGAACACTTTTACTGCTTCTTAATACTATTGCCATGGTGTAATCTTCTTCATCATTAATGTTATTTATTGTAGTTTATAATATTATATTATAACTCTAATTCCTCGACATAATTTGCATCAACGTATCCGTCGTCTACATATAATGGGCTTTGTAGTTCTTGGATGTAGTTAGGCAATGCTGCTTCACAGTCTTTGAGGAAGGCAGCGTTAATTGTACTTGAACTTTGCAGTCCATAACCATTTGCTGCGGTGCTCGCTCCTAAAGTATACCAGGTTTTTGTATGAGTATCTGTTGCTGGTAAACGCTGTTTATCTGTTGTGTCATAAACTTCTGTGCCTTTTAAATGCATAGGAGCCCAGCGTGTGCCCATTGTACTGCGTCTGATATTAGTTACATAGTTGTCCTCCAAACTGATTTCCCAGTATGTGATTCGCTCATTGCCAACATATAGTACACCAGGGTTGTCACTGTTAACGTTAACAAGCGGAAGTTTGGTAGCATCTTCTACATAAATTTTTGTATCCGCTGGTTTTAAATCTTTAGCAAGTTTTGTTTGTCCATCATTGCAGAGTCTAAAATATTCGTAGTTACCCAGCATGTCGTTAACCATTCTATATCCAATAATTGGTTCAATGGTATTTTCACTAAAATGTGTTACAATAATTTCAGTATTTGCATTAATAATTTGGCTACTTAAATCTATTCTACCATTTATATCAATAGTAAAATCACCAGCATGTAGTCTTACGCCGTCCAGTGTAATCCAAAGGTTGTTTGCGTTTGTTGGGGTTCTATCCTGAGTATATTTGTTAAGAGCAAGACCTGCTAGTGTTTCGCCATCGAAAGCCCCGCTGTCGAACCCAAGCTCATCAAACTCATCAATGCTGGGCACAAGTTCACTGCCTTGTCCAATAAAGACCTTTGTTTGTGTTCTTAATGGATCGTGGTTATTAAATGAGGTAACGTATACTTTATCGCCAGTAGAAAAACTTACGCTATTATCTAACCTTAGTTTACCAGCATCAATATAAAACTCGTTGCTATTCTCAACACTTACAATTAAAGTGTCACCAGAATTATAAGCACTTAGCAAATTAACTTGCCAAACAAGTGTGCTAGTTGCGTCTACAACTTGTGTGAGTGTATAATCCTGAATATTATTTAGATTTTGCGTAATATTGTTAATTTTGTCTAGGCGTGTTACAATTATGTCTCCAACGCTGGTGTTTGCCGCTGTTTCCTGAGCAGTGCTGGGAACTCGATAAGCGACTGTACTGCCATCTAAAGTGTAATATTTACTGTTGGAGGGACGCAATCTTTCTGTACCTAGTTCTACAATGACATTACCAGTTAATGGGTTTGCAAAATCGTCATCAAAAGATTGGTCTAGGTTATAAATGTAAGTACCACTTGTTAGTGTTATTTCCTGCGTTGTGCCGTAGGTGAATGCTGGCTTGGCTACACTTCTATTACTAATAAAAGCATGCAATACACTGCCATCTGGATTGTTTGTACTTAATGTAATATTTACTCTATTGTTTTGATTGGAAATAGTGTGTGTTACCGGAACACCATCTCTGAGAACTAAACTTTGCACATAGCGGCTATACTCTACGCCTAGTGTGTATTGTACTGTACTGCCATCGCCAATAATGACTTCCTCATGTGTTATTTTTTCTCCAGTGGTTCCAAATCCATAAATGTAAATCTGTGTACCTGCTGCTGGTGTACTAGCAAAACTAATAGTCCGACCTTCATAATCTGCTGTAAAGTCAAAGATTCTTGTACTACCCTGATACACGACCAAGTAATCTACTAATTCTTTTCTGGTTAAATTAGCATAATAAAACTTGTTACTTGTTCCGTCTGCTGTGTAAACTCTGCTTACTGTTTTAAAACTATTTCCGTCACCTAGGAAGTCATCACTGGGATCTGTATATACTTCCATGTCCAAGTTATCAAAAACAATGCCTGGAACAAATTCTTCTGGAGCATGACTGTTGTAAACATCTACAAACTTGCCACCGTCAATATCGATATCTTCTGGCCTGGTGCCCAGTGCCAAATCACTGAATGTACTCTTAATAACTGTATCAAGACCACTAACAGTTGTTAAACCATCTGTGTCTATTTCAAAGTTGTCAAAACCAATTATATCGTAGGTTGCGCTGTCAAACCCGGGCTCTTTGTCAAATCCAAGACCACTTACTTTGTTCGCCAAATATCCAGTACCAGGCTGTAGTAGTTCAAGATCGTCACCTAGCATGCCTTCGCCAGGCACATAGTAGGCGCCAATTCTGTCTGCCGCGCTGCTTAAATTTTCATCAGCATAAGGAACAAGTATTATAGTACCAGTTATATCTTCCACACTAAAGGCACTGCCACTGGTAAATCCTCCACTAGCACTAACCTGATAAACTTCCTGTATTTTAGTGTTGGTATTGTAGTAGGCAATTAGATCCTTATATACATAACTGGTATTTGCTGCCCAGTCTTTAACTATAGTGGCATAGGTAATTCTATCAAACTTTAATGTTGTATCAAACTCTCTAATCTGATCATTTTTTAGTCTTGGTGAAATATCCAGTCCAGTACCCTGCCCTGTAATAGTTAGTGTAGGTGTTTTTGTATAACCACTGCCCTTGTTTGTTACTGTTATTCTAACTATGCTGTTGCCATTGGTAACCGCAGTAGCAGTTGCCTGCGTACCACCAGAGACATCAGGTGCACTAATAGTAAGTGTTGGGTTGTCTAAAAATCCAGCGCCAGCACTGTTAATAACGATGCTGTCAATATAGTAAGTATAGTTTTTACTCCAGGGATTATTCAAACCCTGAGTTCTAGTTATTTCGTCTCCGCCAAAGTCACCACTGGGCTTTCTGAAATATTCTACACTGGTATCATAAAAACTGTGTAAGTCAAAGTCTGTTACATCACCTTTCCAGTTATCAGTACCATCATATTTGGCAACATACTCTCTAATTTTAGTGTGATAGGGCTTAACTTCCTCAATATATTTTTCTACAAAAGTACTATTATCAAGCTGGTAAGTTGGATACTGATCTAGATCTCTAATTTTATGTAAGACTCTAATAAAGCTGGTTTTGATCGTCCAGTCTGGATTACCAACATCTATTTCATGAAGTGCATACTCTATCATTCTAAAAAACAGTGTGTTGGCGTTTAGGGCTAGTGTACCTGTAAATATTTCGTTAAAAATAGCAGTAGCAATAGTCCTAACTTCCTGGTGTGGCACTCTGTCAAATTTTTCAAAGTCAAACACTCCACTATCAAATCCAATAAAACTTCCAGTATCTAAGTTAGCAAAGTCATAAATCGTATCTAGTATTCTAATGGTACCTTTTTCAATAATAACTTCTATCCATTTACTTCCATCAAATTTAAGGAAGCTGAAATTACCCTCGTCATTGCTTATAACTTTGGCTAGGTCTCCAGTTTCTGCTCCAGTAATAGTTAACAAGTCTGGTTCAGTTGCTACAGTAAATTTTGGCAGTGTTGTATTATTATACCCAGCAGCATACCAGGTTTCATAACTCCAGTATCTTGCTGTATTATATCCCTGAACTTTTTCTAAGAACCAAGTCCGAGTATTATCAGTGGCAACTTTTAATGAATATACTGTCCAGTCACCGCCTAGTGTTTCGTCTTTTTCTACCAGTACTTTGTATCCAGCTGGTAGTGTTAACACTGCCAGGTAGTCCCTGGTTTCTACATTTGGTACCTTTTTGTCGTAGGTTCTGGAACTTGGAAACGGATCACTGGCAAACAAGCTAGTAAGGTTGAACTGTCTTGCTATAGGTGTAGTTAAAAATACACTGTTACAATATTTTACAAATGTCTTAAGTGCTTGTTGTCTGTTAACAAAAAGTGTCTGTCTTGGACGAACATTTATACCATATTTTTCACCAGCACTTAAAGTTTCATCAGGAACTATAGCACCCTGGCTATTAGCACCCGACAAACTGTCAATAAGTCTTGCTTTAATATTAGCTGGTAGTGTTTGCTTTGAATCACCTTCACTAATGAGTTCGAATTCACTGTGTACAATACCTTCATTTTTTACAACATCGTAGTTAATATTTAAAACAACATTTTTATCAGCCCAGGTTTTAGACATATTGTTCATAACAAACGCATTTTTGTCAACAAGGCTTAAATATTTTATGCCAGAACTTATTGGATTTTCAATTAGCTGTCTTACGCCTTCAGTACTAATTTGCCTGCGTTCATCATCAGGGAATGTTGTTAAACCAGATACCCAATAATAATATTTTGTAATACTAGTGTTTGTTACACTGTTATACTGCAAACTTACGCTGTAAGCACTATCATCAGGATATTTAGGTGTTCCTGGCAAGCCGCTGTCAACATGTTGACTAGGTAATACTGAACTTTCTGTCCATTCATAAATGTCAATACTACTGCCAGGAAAGAACTGATTCCAGTGCTGAATTCTATATGCTAAATCACCTTGTTCATACTCTATTACTCTGCAAGTACTTAAATCCCACCATAATCTGCCAACTTTTTCATTATTCCAGTTATTGTTTTCAGCAAAGGTTACACTATTAGGAATAGAGCTAACATTGTAGGCTGCAGGATCTATTGGTAAGATATAGTCTAGTTCGCCTTGTGCTAAACCAGGCAGTTTATTTTTATAAATGTCAACAGTGTCTACAAAGTCTAATATCTGGTTTGTTGATTTATCGTAAGTAACAACTCTGTTAATTACATCAACATCTACTTTTGGTGTTTGTACACGATGCTTGGACCATGTATCTGTATTATTTGTATTTTGGAAATAATAAAAACTTCCGGCATTTGTTAGCCAAATATTATCACTTGGACTACCAACAAATATTCTACCCTGGTTTATAACGGCGCTGCCACCGAACTGATCAAGCTCATTTATATTTGTATTTCTTAGCTGTTGACCAAATGCAAATAATGGTTGGTTGGTAATACTTTGTGGTTTGCCAGGTACTGCGCTGCTATCAAGCAAATCATAAACATAAGCAGCGCCGCTCTGTGTAACTCTGTCAATAAATTTGGTGCTATCATCATCAAACGTGGTTAGTGCATCATTGAACGTTAAACTTGTAGTGTTAGTGTCACGATCAAAAGCAACTGGCAGCAATGAGCTAGCTCTATCACTAGCAATAACCATTCTTTGTTTTGCTACTGAATCCTGTGGAATATGCTTATCAAATTCTACTACACGACCAAAGTTTTCATTTGCTACACCCAGTGGATGATTTATTTTTTGACTGTACTTAAAGGGTTTTACTTCTGCCAACACTCTAAAAGTATTTCCAGCGCCGGGCCTTACTTTCAGTTTTTTGTTTGGATCTTTATTTACTGTTGTAATTTTAACTTGACCAGATGTGGTAAGACTAGCAGTTACACCAACCAGGCTAGTGCTATCATTAATAGGTGATGCAAATTTACTAGGATCATTACTGGTGTTAAAATTCATTACAACTTCGAAATCATCTACAAATATTGTATCATTTTGATTAGTAAAAGTTGTCTTATTACTATTAGCAGTTGTTAGTTCTCCAAAACGCAGGCCTTCATCCATGAACACAAAAACGCTGCCAGTGTTTGGATTTACTTCATCTTCACCAGGACTGCCAATACTTGCTATTACACCATAGGCATCTAATCCCACGCTATAGCCAAAATTTTCACTGTCTCCTAGAGTTTGACCAGAGATCTGGGCCTGATCTATTCTTTGTATTTCAGCAAAACTTCCTGTATATACTCGGATCTTGCTTCCTGACCTGGGCTTATATCTAAAGCTAATAGTATTACCAGCAACTGTATACCTGTTTTCACTGCTATCACTATCAAAACTACTAAATTCCCCGGTTGCTAGTTGTTGTTTTACGCCGTCTACTTCTATATAGAAATTACTGGCCAGGCTGGTGTTTGTTGTGAATTGATGTGTGGTTCCATCGCCAGTAAATCTTTCTACTATATGATGGAATAGATATGCTTCACCAGCATTAGTAAACACTGTGCTATCACTGTTTGGTACTTCACTATATGGAGCGCCTACAATAATAGTTTCACCGGCCGTATCACAGTCTAGACTAAATCCAAACTGGTCTCCACTTATGGTTTCACTGCCAGTGATAGATGTTGTATAGCTATAGTAACTGCGTTTGCGAACAACTACATTAACTCCTGTTGCTGGTGCACTAGTAAATGTTAGAGTAGTTCCTGACACTGTCCAATCTTTGAATGACAGATACTCTTTTGTATTACTATCTCTTATGAAAAGCTCGTGTGCACTAGATGAAGTATTAAGTGTAAATGCAGTTGTTAAAGAATTACCAGCAAAGGTCTGACTTGTTTCTTTTGCTGTTGGGACCTCTACTAGAGTATACACATGAACTCGGTTTTCCCCAGGAGCACCAACAAATAGATACCTGTCGTCTTTACTGATTGCTAGACTATATCCAAACTGAGCATTTGCGCCAGGATTTTCTAATCTAATACTCTGAGTAAGATTAAACACACCAACATTATCACGCTTGTAAACAAATACATAACCAAAACTGCCTTCACTACTGGGTGCACCAACAGCTAACCATACATTGCCTGCTGCCACACTATAACCATAAGCGTCTACACTGGTTCTTATATCCTGAGCTGTAAGTTTTGAGGCGGGATTGAATGTGCCACTTGAATCTCTGGCATAGGGATAAACAACACCAGTTGACTGTTCAGGAGCGCCACTAAACAGGTTAAGACTATCATCAGTTATAGCAAGACTTGTTCCATTTTTACTATTACCACTACTTTCTATATTGAATATGACACTCTTGGAATCCCAGGGATTATTCTTTTTAAATACTGCCCAGTTACTTTTCTCGTCATAATCTACCCAGGCTAATTCGTTTTTCTCCCAGCCATATGGTGGTGTAAATGTAGCAATGTTACTTGTATTAGTAAATCTTGTGCTTACTAGTTTAAATATTGAAATAACAATATTAGATAAACTGTCTATTTCTGTGTCATCATCAACTCTTACAGTAAATTTGGTACTGCCTTCAGTGCTATGAATTATCTTTACACCGCCCACAATACTATTACTTGATTTTATAACAACTTTGTCATTTTTTACTAAACCGTTGGCTCTATTAGTAGTGTAGGTAATGAATCCGATACCAGGTTGCTCAATTCCAGTAACCTCAGCATTTATTTCTGTTACTCTGAAGACATCCCAATCAAAGTTGCTTTTAGCTGTCCATATAGTTGTACCCCTACCAATACGGCTAATATCGGCTGATAATTGATCTAGATTACTGTCTAAATCAAAAATAGCAAAATCAGTGTCATCTATTCTTGGATGGCCAGCCCCCGCAATATCTGTTTTTTTAACATTGCTAGTTCTAGTTGCAAAAATATTTTTATTATATTTGTTGGGAAGTTTAAACAAATCTTTTGGATAATACTTCAAACCTAGATTACTACCAGAATCCCCTGTATTCAAAAGTTCAACAAAAACTTGATTTTCTTGCGCCTTAGATTCATCAACAACTAACTCGATAACCTGGTTGCTGTCAATACTTCCAAAAGCACCAGATCTGAATCCCCATTCTTCAAATACATCTATTTCCTGATTCAGGTTAGTTAGTTCTGCTGTAGTAAGTCTGTCAATAACATTTTTAGTACCCTTGTTTCTAATCATACCCTGATAGAACTTAATTTGACTAATGTCATCCAATCCTAATTGATCTAAATACTCTCTGGCTCTAAATCCGATTTGGCCTTTAGCTGCTTTATCTGTGCTGCTTTCTAAATTTGTTTTATCAAAATCGTAAAAGTCATTAAATCTGTCTGCCTTCTGAGTTAGGTTAGGCAGTAATCCTGTACGCATATCTTCTACTAGACGCCAATTACTAAAATTGAACTTACTTTCACCAACATGATTTGTAATAGCAGCATACAGTTTTTTGTTGTGACTTACAACTTCGCCCTTTTTATAATCTGTGTTTTCTACCCATACATCAAATTTATTTTCATTTATAATAAATCCTGGACTGTGTAATGTACCGTTCCAGGGACTGCTTTTAAACCCTACAAACTTAATTCTTGCTTGTCTATTACCAAGTTCAGGTTGATATATTACATCATTGAAAATAGTTGTATTGTCTATAACCAAATAATGTTCATACTGGATCGGATCTAGTCTAGCACTATAGATCTGATTTTTATTTTCGTCTACAGTAATTAAACTTAAATTGTCTATTCTACTTACATTATATTCTGTAGGTTTAAGTGCTTTGCTGCTAGGATTTTTAATATCTCCATTTTTGTTTACGTTGTCCAGAGTGGTTAATGGCCTATTAATTCTAACTTCGGTGTTAGCAGGGCTAATACCAAGAACACTGCCAACACTCCAGTTTTGCTGATCCCAGAACAAAAATTCTTTTACAGCTAGAGTAAAATCCTTGGGTTCTTTATTTGAGTTAAGTGTTTCAAATTTAAATCCTTTAGCAGTCAAATATCTTTGATAAGCGATCAAAAAATCACAAACTTGTTGCTTAGATCTTATAAAAGTACCATATGGAATGTTACTAATAAAGTTTTGACTGTCTTCATATAATACCGCAGTATCAGTACCAACAGTTATAGTTCTGGTGTTAGAGGATCTAATACTTGGTATAATTTTAAAGAATGGATTATCTGTGTCAAAGCCTACAACTTCGTAACCATTTTGTTTTTTGATAATATTAACACCAGTATAAGTAACTCTTTCAAGAGGAGTACTCTTGTTTAAAAATAGTTTTACATTTTCATCAGGAATAAAAATATTACTACTAGTACTAGTAGGGGTAGTACTTTCTATAAGAAGTTTACACTTATCTAGATTTGTAAACCCGCTAAGTGGATGGACAAGTTTGAGTTCCAAATTTTGTACTTGAGTTTGTAAATCAGTAGTGCTTAAACTTTTGAACTTAAGGTAACTTTCTAAGAACTGATTATATCCTTCAACCCTGTTTACGTTTGTTGTGGTACCAACACTGGTTCCATTAATTTTATAGTCTCTTATTTTTGGTCTGTAAGATTTATTTTTTTGTAGTATCTGATTAAATTCACTATTAAAACTAAAGAGATTTGTGTCCCACTGCAGGGCAAAATACCTCGCAGGGTTTTTTATTGCTGCTAGAATTTGTACTACGAATGGCCATTCACTACTACGACGCCACACAGATTCAACTGGTGCTACGTCGCCTATTCTCCAATTATCTTTTGTATTGGTTTCTAAACTTCCCTTGGTTAAAAACTCAGCTGGACTTATAAGTTGTCCTTGATCGTTAACTGGTATTAAATTAGTTAGGCCTGGTCGCTTCCATAAATTGTTTACTGTATAGGTAGCATCAATATCAGCGCCAGAATACCTTTTGCCCTTTTCTAAATCTTCCCAGAGCACGTAGTTGCCACGAGTATATGGCGCCTTTCCATAACGTGTATCCCACCAACTTGGCTTCTGATACAAGCCCAGCATTTCCCAGGGAGTTAAGTGGGGAGTTTCTGTGTCGTATAACCAACGATAGATAGCACGCCAATAACCTGGCAGCCTGGAATCTTTATCTTTTGTTATAGCAAGATTGTAGTTCCAGGTAAAACTATTATTAGGATCATGATGTGTGTTGGTTAAGTAGTCTAGACTATTTTTTTGTGCCCAAGCAGCAAAGTATTTTCCTATAATGCTATTATCATTAGCAAGGTCTTCTAGTGTGTTTCTAAAATATCCACTTGTATAATTTAAAATGTCGATAACTGCTGGATTGTAGCTTGTCTTAATATTATTATAAACTCTAGCCTCATATTCCAGTATAATCTTATCTCTTATATCTTTATACGCAACCCAACGACTGCCATCATGACCTATAATTATTGGTGTATAATTTTTATACTCAGGATAATCTTCTGTGTCTATAGTAGCATGTGCTTGGTTTGTGGAAGGCATATAAAAAATTCTATCAGTGCCTTCGAACTTATGAGCATGTGATTGCCCGCTAGCATCTGCCGCGGCCGCGGCAGCACTAGTAGTATAAAGCGGATAAAACCATCCTGTTTGTCCTTGAGTACGCTGAACATAACGACTGTCACTTGTACCATAAATTTTGAAAGGTCCAGTTCCACTACTTGTACCAGTTTGATAAGTGTCGTCTAAACTAACAGTTGGTTGGAATTTAGGATATAAACCTAGTTTACTGGGCGTAGGTGGCACAAAGCTACCATTTGTATTAGCGTATTCTACAATCTCAATAACGTCACCAACAGCAAGATCTAATTTGGTGTCAAGCGTAATACTTGCTTGTACAGTGTCAAATGTATAATCTTTTCCGTGTATCAGCTGATTCTTTTTACCAGTTTCATCTAGATAAACTAGAACACCTCTACTACTAATTTCTGTTAAGTCAAACTGAGTTTTAAACTCAAAAGTTCTTTCTGTTGTTTGATCCAGTGTTATCTTAGTTATAGTTTTTTCACTACCCCAGGGAAGCATATCTGTATAATAAAATGGAAAATCACTGCTCTTGCTGCCTACCATAAATGTTAAAATAGTATCCAGGGCGCCACTGGGATTTCTCAAATCAAGATCAAGTTTATCAATATTATCTAAAAGTCTATTTTTAAACCTAGTATATTCTTCTAGACTGTACTTCATACTACTTACAAACAAATTGTCATCAACAGTTAGTAAGTAGTGAGCAAGAGTTGCACCAGCACTGTGTTGTAAAATTTTACCAGGATAGTTTTTGTAACTTAAATCTCTTGCGTTGTTTGTTCCTAGGCTTTTTCCTGTAAAATCCGAAATATTTCTTGTAATCTCTACAAAGTGGTTTCTACACTGACCCAGTGTTAAATCATTAAAGTCAGCATTGTTAGCATTATTTTCTAGGTTACTTGCTACTTCGTAAAATCCTAGTTTATTAACAGTATCGCTATAAACTCTGATCAAGACAACGTCATCTGATTTTAATGCAGCTAGAAAACTTACATAGTACTTTTCATTTTGAAACAGTTGTACATACTTGTCTGTAGTTTGGAACACACCATTAACAAAAACTTGTAGTGTTACCTCGCCTAAAATTTCCTTAGGCTTACTTCCTATTTCAAAGGCATATTTTTCTTTATCAACAACATATTGGACTTGCTGCCATTGCCTGCTTTCATGTCTTACTCGTGTCCAACCATTTAATAAACTTCTTGTTGTCCCGGAATAACTATGAATATGACCACTTTTTACAATAATGTCAACTGCTCCAGTACTAGTAGTATAGGTAAACTTTTCTGTAATGAAATTATTGTCAAAAACAATATCACCAACGTTGGCAATATTTTTATAACTTAATCCAAATCCTAAAACAGTATCAGCATTTGCATTATTATTTCTTTTGTAACTAAACAGTCTGCTTCCTGCAAAATTACTACTGGGATATTTGGTTGTATTACTAAAACTGACATGTTCACCATCAAATACATCAAACAAGGGTTCCTGGTTATTTTTAGTTTTTTGCTGTGCTAACTTCCAGATCTCGTTACCAGTATTATCAGTAGTATAATGATACATCTTACCCTGAGATGTTGTACCTAACATGCTTAATACGCTGTCATTTACACTTACTGTGTCTATTTTAACAAGATTTATAATGGTATTAGTATTAGCATTATTGTCCTGATCTATTAGATCTACACGATAAATGTTTTGTTTAATGTCAGGATCTTTTGTAAAAATTATTGTTAGTCCTGGAGTCAAACTAATGCCATCACTGAAGTATCCAGTTTTTCCGTTTACATTACTAAAGGCATCTGTTTCACTGGTATCAATGATACTTACAGGTGTTTTACTAGTATAACCCATGTTAAACAAGTGTAACCCACTGTCAAATTCAATAATAGGACGTTTAGCTCTTGCTGCATCATCTATAACTGTGGTGAAATTATTATATTTTGCTGTTGCTGTAATAACGTCTCGGTGGAACCATCTGTTTCCCCTGCTCCAAGCATTGTTATCACCACTACTACGATTAATAAGAATGTAGTCTTGATTAAGTGGATTATTAAGTGTGGACTCAAAATTACCTACATCAAAATTAGTACTATCGAAAGGAACATTAGCACTCTTTTGAAAACTTTCCGGCGTAACTAAATCATCCACAGCAACCAGTTTAATGCTGGACCCAACACCTTCTACATAAAATTCTTTATTTTGAAAGTTAACAGGTGTTACCGTTGTATCAAAGTTTACTTTTAATCCATTTGTAAAATTAACACCGTTGGGACTCGTGTATGTTTTTTTACCCAGTACATCATTACTAATATCAATAACACTATTACTGCCCTGATCTACTAGTATAATTTTACCGTTACGGTCAGCATCCCTGCCGTCCTGATAAAAAAGTTCGTTCTGACTAGCAGTAATATTAGGAATAAGTCTTAAAAATCCTTCTGGATCTTTATAAAATTCTCTGCTGCCGTACTGTATACCTTGACTAACATATACTTTATTCCCCTGCGTAATATTCTGAATAAAAGCAAGTTTAATAGTACTAACACCATCAACATTTTCAATATTAATCCGGAATACACTGTAACGTTCTGCTTGATTCAGGGCTGTTACTGGGTCAAAGGTACCCTCACTGCCTTCTGTTGAACCACTGTCATAACCATGGGCATCAAAAAGTGCACCCTGATTCCAACGATTCTCATCAAGTGTATCATTAATCATAATGATGTCTAAGCCGTCTATTTCAGTAAGTCCATCTATTCCGGTTGTATATTGTGCTAAAAATGCACTTAGTGTTTGATTGTGTAATTCACTGTAGGTTAAGGCTGTAGCCAAATCAACCACATAATCAGTTGTCATATTTGTAAACTGACTCTGGTCCTCAGCCTGGGGTACTCTAAAAGTTATAATACCAGCATCTTCACCATTGTTTATTACACCAGCAACTTCTCGTGTACTGATATTTTGTTGTTGGCTGTCTATTCCTGACAAGCCACGTTCTGTTTGAATCCAAAAAGGAATTCCTACTTGGTCTACTTTAAAAGTATATTCGCCACCTCTAGCAAGGTAAAGAGTAGGATTAATACTAGCAGTAGCACTGTCAAATCTGTATAAAGTTTCGCTTGCTGATCTAAGAACCGTATAATCTCGAGTAGCGTCTACAGTACCAGCAAAAACCTGAACTGGATCTGGGCCAGCTGGTAACCAAAAATATTCACCATAGTTAATAAGTTTATCAAAATCAACAAAACTACTCCAGTTATAAAACTGTTGTCTATAAAGTAGGTCTTGATTATTTGTTTGTCCATTATTATAGTTGATAGTGTTAAGAGCATCTATAATACTGCTTACACTCTTAATATCGCCTGCAGCGTCCTGGTAAATAACACCTGGTTCTAGTTGATAATTTTGTCGCGTAGAATTTATTTCCTTGAGGTAATTATCCTTAGCAATAAAGTTTTCTGCATTTTTTCTGCCAATAAAACCACTAAACTTAGCTTTATTTTCTTCACTTATCAATTGGTCAAGCGTAGCATTTAGGAACTTAGTATTTTTACTAGTTCTGAATACCTCTGGTAAAAGTTGACTACTTTTTCTTACAGCCATTAGTAACTATAACCTCCACTGCCGGTAATTCTTGTAGTTGATCCGCCTATACTAATATTTTTAGTGGTTTCTACAACTGTGTTGGCGCTGCCTGTGGTTACACTTTCAATACGATTAATTTCTGCAGTGGAGTTGATAACTATCCCACTTGCTTGAATCTGCGCCGCAGTTATTACATCTATAATTTGTACATCATTTACTGTCGCTGCACTTATAAAAATTTCATCCCTACTACTAGCTATTTGATACAAACTACCAAATCCACTGGTACTATTTTTAGGAACAATAATAACACTGAGTACATCTGGTGTTAATTTATTGTGCAAATAGGCACTTAATTCACTAAAATAAAAAGTATCACCAAAGTCCCAATTTGCTAGCGCAAAATAATTATTAATCTCTTCCACAACTCTTGCTTTAATTTCGTTATCACTAACAAGTGTGGCGGTGTTTTTAACAATTTTAAAGTTTGCTTGTAATTCAGCGTCTGCCTTGGTGCCGAAAAGTGGTCTATAGTTGACGCCGTTAAAAATAATAGCGTCACTTACACTCTTGTAAGTTTCTAAACTACCATAACTGTCTCTTAGTTCATTTGTACTAGGCTTTACTGGCTTTGTTACACTGCCAGTAATATCTGTTACATAATTACGATAATCAGTATCATATTGTTTTGTAAGCAGATATAAGTCAATAATATTACTAGGCGCAGGATCAATACGTCTGTTATTGGGAGCATTATGAGTATACTGGAAAAGAATATTAGATCTACCAACTTTTGTCAAATACGCTGTAGATTCTGTTAGTACCTTTTCATTAGCACTGTTCACGCTCAAAATATAGAATTTACCAGTACTACTTGTATAGAAAATTTGCCCACTGCTATATGTATCTTTGACCGCAGTTACCGCGGTAAGAGTTGTGTAATAACTTTCAACACTGGAATCGAGTACAGGTTCTATTTTTGTGTAACCATAGTTGTCCAAATATGATTTATAAAATGCAACCTTTTTACTAGCATTAACATTTGGGCTTACTACTTTATCAAACACGTCAGGATCGTCAATAGCACCATCACTGTCCTGATCCGGAAAGGTTACCTTAATACGCTCTGTTAAAACATAACCATCAGTTTCAATGACTGTATCATCAATATTCATAACAAAGTCCTGAGCAAATGGTAAGTTACTGTCGGGCAAACTGTTTACTTTGAGCATAACAATTTTATCTCTGATAGTTTTGCCAGTTCTTGGATCAAAGATTTTTAAATCTTTGTCAAAATAGAATCGTGTTTCCAAATAACTTTCGAAAACATAATCTAACTGTCTATATTTTACAGTATACGTTTCCCCATCATTTGTAAGTAAAAAGTACCAACTAGCATCTCTGTTGTTGCCTGTGGTATCGCCGGCAAATTGTGTGCTGAAAGTTGTGGTTTGGTTTAAGTTAGTACTACTAATAATTGCCCAGGCTTGGGTGTCCTGATCATAACGTATACCCAGTGTCTTATAATCGCCAATGTCTGCTATTAGGCTTTGTCTAACTGTGTTTGTCAAACTTGTATTCCAGGGAACAATTACAACTTCAAGTTTAGCAGTATCAGGCACAACTTCAGTAAGAGTAATCGGCCCAGTGCCATTGTCTAAGTTTCCTTTGCCTTGGTTTGTGCCATCATCTACTAGGTTACTGCAACTTGCCCACAGGTAAGTCCTTGTATTTAAATCACCAGAACTGCCAGCAACTAAATTATTGTTTACATCAAATACATAGCCACTGGGAGCAGTAAACTTTACTAAACTGCCCTCTTTAAAATATTTCATGTTACTACTAGTAAAGCCTGCTACCTGCTGCGGATTTCCACTACTATTTTTAAAATATCCGGTACAAACTCCTGTACCAATACTGCTTTGTTCCCAGGTAATACCAAGAGCACTCACATCAAGTCTTGGCTGCTTGTCCAAGAAGTAATGCTGCATGCTTTTGCCCTGTGTCAAGCGTTGTATTTGTGTTGTAATAACGTTATCAATGTCACTGTCAGTTATAAAATTAAATGTAAATGTTGGCAGTAAACTTTCTCTGTAAAATATTCCATCTTCCGCAAATATGTTGGTGCTGGAATATTTGCCAGTAGTATCTCTAACATCCAAATATCTACTTACACCACTGCTGGTGCGATTTACTGCTTTACTTTTTACAACACTGTTAAAGCTGGTGTAGGGTAGAATCTGATAATCTTCGCCGGTGACCATCCGGTCCTGTGTGTAGTATTGTTGTTGTGCTCTTGCTTTAATGTCGTTTAAGTTTTCTCTGGCTACTGCATTAGCAACGGTTTGTTTTAAACTCATGTTAAGAGTTAGTGTTTCTACCTGTGTGCTATGACTCAAATAGGGCAAAGTAATAGTAACATTGTCCATGTCCTGAGGGCTAATTTTATAGGTAAATCCATTTCCAGTGCGGAAATAGCATCTGTAGTTACCCTGTGGAATATCTGAAAATACACCATCACCAAACACAAGACTAATTCTATCACCACTACGGCTTTGTACATTGAATAGTGTCTTGATGTTTTTACTTAAACTATTAAAAATAACACTATTACCACTGATAGCAGGAACTTTTGTCCATAAATCCTGCTCATTGCCATTGCTGTCTAGTTTATAAAGCCAAACATCATTGTTATCCACACCAGTAACATCTATTTCTACCACTCTGTTTGGTAGTGCTTCATCAATATTAAAATCCACAGTTTGTAGATTTCCCTGTTTAAAGTAAAAGAAGTATCCTGTATTAACACTGGAGAATCCACGGGCGTCGTTTTTGTATATTGTATTAATAGTACTGGTTGGTTTGGGTGGTATTTCGTACAAGAAGTCTGTGCCACTGAAGGTTCCATTTACAATCTCAAAATTAAATTGGCTGCCACCTACACTGTTAGTATAGTCAAAAATACTAACTGTATTAGGAATAGTGCTTAAATTATACTCTTCAATTTTTATACCACCAACAGTGGTTCTCAAACTAGGAGCACCAAAACGCTGTGTTTTTACAGTAGCAGCATTCATTACAGTTGTAAACTGTTCTAGGAAATCTGAATTAGTTTCATCTGCCCAGAAGATTTCAGTGTTGGCTAGATTATTTCCATTACTATCAAAAATATTTTCTGTTGTTTGTACACTGTCTACTTTTAGCATACCCCTAGCAATTTGACTACGCTTAGGTGTGTAATTTAACATCTTTGCTAATCTGAGAATACTATCTCTACGCTCAGCAGTTTCCAGGAAGTTTTCTCTAGCGTTTAAATCTGTTCTAAAACTAATGCTCTGAGCAATATAGGCAATAAGATCAATTAGTGCTACATATTCTGAACTTTCAATAAAGTCATTGAAATCTTCAGGGTAAAATTCCCTGAGATAATCCACCATTGACTTACGAATTGTTTGAAAGTCATAGCTTTGAAAGTCTATTTCTTTAAAACTTTCGTATACCTTTGTCCAGTCTTGTGTAGCAAATAAATTGCTTGATCTTGTTGTATGCGCCATACCTGCTTACCTTTACTATATTTATTAGTATAATTATATGGGCATATTAACTAACAGTGCCATCTTGTCTATTAAAGTTTATTAACAGTGTTTCTACCTGGTTTGTTTGTACATATACTAACTCTAGTTCACACTGGATACCATTATTAAACTCAGTTAGTATTAGTTGTTTTAACCCTATTCTTGGATCTTGGTTAATAGTGGTTGTTACCTCTTCTATCAGTAAGTTTTTAACTTCTTCAGTAAGTGGTTCCATGATTAAGTCAAGAATACTGCTACCATAAGCAGGATTGCCTACTTTTTCACCTTTACGGATAGCAAAACTATTTAAAAGGTCCCGATTAATTAACTCGGTATCCGTTAGTCTAGGGCTAGAAAACTCGCCTTCTAGCGTACTAAATCCACGATATATACTCATTTTTTCCTCCCTAGAATTTAATCTTTCCTGATCTTACCTGTCTATAAAATTCACGAACTACATCAGATCCAGTTAAACTACTTTCACTTTTAAATTTGTTTAGTGCAACCGCTCTGTCTTCTCGTCGGCCTGTTAAATAAATTTGTGCATTACTTTGTCTATCTGCCGGCGACAGGCTGTAATCTACAGTGTGTTTTTTTACACTAATAGTATTAGATTCCACAGTATTTTTTTGACTTTCCAGCAAATAATGTGTAAAAAAATCTGGAGACTTGTTAAATTTTCCCAGTGTGCCGGCTTGTGCTACTGTACTAAAACCCTTCTGAAACCAGGGAATCATTTGACTTCTCATATCTGTATCGTTTACGGTTTGGTAAACGCCTAGAAGCGGTCTAGGATGAATTTCTTCTCCAGTCCTAAATTGTAATGTAGCTTTAGACCCAAAAGCCTTGGCTACAGTAATAAGCCCTGCAACATCAGATTCTGGGTCATTTGGCTGTATACCGCCATTTAAACTAAGTTCTTCATATAAGTCCCGCAACTCAACTGTGTTTAAATTTTCCTGAATTTCTTCGTTCGTATAAAAATCCATTCTACTTCTCATACCCAGCTTTCCAGTCCAAACTCTAGGATTTTTTAATTCACCATTAAACTGAGCATAAGGCTTAATAAATCCATTCTTCTTTAAGACACGAACGTTAGCGCCGTATTTTCCTATTGCTCTACTAAGTGGATGCTCAAATTTTAGATTACCCTTGCTTTCAATGAGATCTACAATAGCTGCTTTTATTACGTCTATAGTTTCTTCATGTAAAATTTCTATCGATACTGTCATGTTTTTTTCCTGGATTATGCTTCTAAAGTTGTGTCTACTAATTCCGTAACACTAGTGCCTGTAAACTTGTTGACTAGACCTTTAACAGCATCTAATCCTGAACTTAGCACATTGATGCTTTGTTTTGGCTTTAGTACACTAAGTGAGCCACTATCCGGCACATCTGTAACACTAACTTGCTTTGATGATGTAGTCTGTGATACACTGGCATGTTGGGCAAAGGGCTCATGAGTGGGTGCTCTATCCACTGTAGTTTTAATATTACCACCGCTTGTCCAGAACCCATTGCTGTCGGGTTTAGAATCTGGCAATGATTTTAAGGGCACTGCATTTTGTTTTGCTGCTGGTCCAGCGCCACCATTAAGGGCAATACAACTTGCCTTTAGATCCATGTTACCACCTGCTTGTATACCAACAGTTGAACTACCAGACATAGCAAGAGCAGCGCCACTTTTGATATGCGCTCCCTTGCCACCGTAAAGCATTGTAGTTCCATCACTATACAAATTAGCTAGTGATTTTCCTTCTAGTGTAAGTGATCCGCCACTAACCATTTGTATTTGTTGCCCAGCATGAAACTTTATACTCTGATCAGCATGAAAATTCATACTGCTACTTCTAAAGTTAATACTACGCTGACTAAAAACATCTAATTGTCCATTTTTGTCCATTTGTATCCAAGTAGAACCACTGCTATTACTAATATAGATAACACCTTCTGTATCATGTAATAGTACTTGATGTCCTCCAGCACTACGTAAACGAACTAGATTATTATTTCCCTGAATGTCTCCGTCATCCATTACAAAAGCATGGCCGTGTTTTCTTGCTATCTTTCCTTCTACTGCTCTAGCATCAGCTGATGATAAGTCTTCTCCAGCGTCAAGTTTATCTATAATGTCTTTTCTGTCTTTAAGATCGCGGCCACGCACATCTGTTTTTCTACCTTTTGTGCTAATACCAAAAACTTCGCTGGGTGTTTCCCGCATAGCATTACTAGTAGTTAACCCTCTAATCTCGTCCTGATCCAAACCCTGTGTTTTTAATTGTATGGCTTTATCAAAGTCTACACCACGTTGTATAGTGTTAAAATTTGTTAACTTTTCTACATCATTGTCTTTGTCATTAAATTCTAAACCAGGAGCCTTGGTGTGTCTAACAATTTTTTCCAAACCAGTTTTATTAAAATTACTGGTCATTGCAGCTTCAGGCAAAGTCTGCATCATATAGACGTCTGGTGCACAAGCAAACCAGTAACCGTCCTGGTTTCTACCTTCAGGAAAAAAACATAGTACTCTGGTGCCCACGTCAGGACATGGATAAACAATACCACCTGTATTTTTGACACTTTGTGCACTATTTCCGCTTCCTTGAACTTCTGTTCTGCTATAAAACGGACTAGCATACTTTACACTGCGCCACTGGCTTTTGTCATCTTCTCTAGATTTATCAGCAAAAGTAGGAACAAAAACCTGCAGGACACCCATAGCACTAGGGTGAGCATTTGTTTTGACTACCCCAACTACTACACCGCGCTCTTCTCTTAAACCTTCAGATCGCGAAGTATTATGATCTTTGTCTCCGCCCTTTTTTCCTGATTGAAATGTTGAATCTATGCCCATTCTATGCTTCCAATATATCTGTGTTATTTACTCTGTTAAATGTAATCACCGGTGCTTCCTCTGGTATTTCATCTCCAATGCCTTCTTCAAATTGGCCTTGATCTGTTCTATCTGCTTCTGCTTGTATTCTTTCTGCTTGTAAATTATTGGTAAAGTCTTGAGCAAGTTGAGACAATGAAGTTGCCCCAGATCTTGCAAGAGCAGCAAATGGATTTCTACCTGCGCTCATTATTTGGAACATTATATTACTAAATTGATCTACAGCATCCTGTCTTTCCTGATTTTGAATACTGGTTGTACTTCTGCCAACTTTTCCATTTACTGGTTGCATCTTTTCTCTTAGCGCACTCAGAGTTTGTGTAAAAACCCCGCCACTAAAATTACTGGTTGTTTGTGTAACTCTGTATACTCCGTTAAACTGGCTTGAAGAATATTTACTCTCAGTTGACAAATCCATAAGTCCAGTTACTGGATTATAGTCTGTTGGTGTTTTAAGATTAACCTGTATATAAGGTGGTGTCAAATCATAGTTAATAGTGCCGTCTGGCAAAAATGGTTCATTGTATACTTTGTTGTTATTTCCCTGTGGTTGAAACATAGCATCACCGGTTGGAAAAAATGCAGGGTCACCTAGTATATCCATTTCAATTTGCACAAGATCATAACCATCGTGCATAATTGTTCCAAAAAGATCTTTTTTGCGCTTTGCTGTAACTGATTCGTCATTAACAATGTTTTGATTCTGACTAGGCACATCTTTCATTTGAGTATGAACATCTTCAATGTTTTTAAGATCGCGATCTGGTGTTCCAGTACCCAGTGTTCTAGCTTGATAATAAGCTGTGTCAAAGTCTAATCTAAATGTTTGTACTTCTGTATTATTTCCTGAAAAAATATAATCATAAATTTTGTGTACACCTTGGCCTTTGGGTTTAGTTTTAGCTGCCCAGGGAAAGTCCTGATAAAATTGGCCGTTTACAATAACAGTATACTGTACATGAAACTTATATCTACTATCTTTGTCGTCCCAGCCTAAAAATTTAGTAATTTGTGGTATAATTTTAAACCAGCGTATTTTTTCCTTTTTTTCTTGATTTTGTGGCTCTTCATTAATATTAGAATCTAAATAGTTACTGGCTACAATTACATAGTTAATTAATGCAGTTATATTAGTACCATTGTTTATTTTGAACAAATTATTTTTTTTGTCTACTGTGACTTTACCCTTAACAGCGCCAGCTATAGTTTTATAGGCTTTTTGATTCGCTTGTGGAGTATTTAAAGCATCAAACTTTTCAGATTGTACTTTTGCATTGCCTATTTCCGGCGCAAATTTAAAACTTACTTCATCGGCAATTTTCGAAGTTGATGGAATAGTTTTTCCAGTCTTTTTATCTGTAGTTGGCTGTGTCTTCTTTTTGTAGAAATCATTCATTGCTGCCTGTAAAGTAGTATGAGGTTCTCCAAAAATGTTCTTTGTCGTTGTAACAGTTCGAAATTGTTCGTCTTCAATGTCGCCATCGCCTAGCTCGCCAGTACCGGCGACTACTCTTTTAGATTCAGTTACAGTTTTATCTTCTATACTAGCAGCACCCTGGAACACATCTTTTACTGTGCCAGCACTTACTTGTACGTTTACAGGAATAGTGCTGCTAATACTGCTAAACACACTGTGGTTGAAAGGTAGTGCTGAACATTTATACACTGCGCCACTCTCTGTAACACTAAATGTAATATCATTAATTTTAATAGGAATATGTTTGGGCTTTATTGCACCAATAATTTCTGCACCAGTATCATCATATCCTTTGAATGTTATCTTCAATACATAAGGAGTGCTGATATAGTTTTCATTTTCCTCTAACATGGTTTTAGCAGCATCTTTTAATCTTTCAAGTAACGTTACGCCATTGGGTTCTGTTATTTGGAAAGTTAGCTCTGTAGCATTTGTGTTGACTGCTCTTGTGCTAGGCGCGGTGGCTAGATTGTTTAATTTAAGGTTATCAATAAAAAAATCTACATCAAACTGCTCTGGTCCGTCGGAGGCTATTCCTCCACTTCTAACAATAGGCACGCTAAAGTTGCTTAATATTCTATTAACATCACCAGGCGCTTGAAGTAGATCTACATAGCGCCTGGGACTTAACATTAATAATTCAAAGTTATATGTGTAACTTGCAAAATCACTAAGTTGATTTGTCTGTGGATTTATTTCAATATTTTCAATATCTGCTGTTAGTTCTGCCCCAGTAGTCCCTGATCTTATGTCTTTAGTGTTTCCCTGTGCTTGTGTAACTACAGGAGCGGTCGTAGATGCTGCCACTTTAGGATCCGGGGATCCGGAAACCGTGCCAGGTGTTACAGACTCCGCAGCTTCTCCTGAACTTGTTCCTGCTCCTGGTTCAATATCTCCAAAATCAAAATCACTATCTTCAGCATCGCTGCCTCCTGCTCCAGGATCTCTGCCTTGAACTCTAGCACTTTCTTCGGCGCTTAAATCACCACCTGGAGTAGTTGTTGCTGGTCTGTCTTGTTGATTATCAGGAGTTATTACGTCTGAATCAGGCTGCGGGGCAGGAGGAGTACTACTACTTACTGCCGCTTCTCCTCTATGTGGCCAATCCTCAGATATAGCAAAGGTACCAAAACTAACCGCATCTGTACGCAAGGCTGAAGTAATTGCCGGCAGTTGACTAGCGATTGATGTTTTAAGATTTATAGATAACTGAGCATTAATAAAAGCACCATTTGGATTAGGGGTACCATCTTCATCAACAAGAGTTTCACTCCTGCGCCTAGTAAGTTCACTCTCAGCAAAATTAAGTTGACGGTTTGCTTCTTGATTGGCCAGGGAAGGATTACCCTGAACATCAGCTGCTTCTAAAAATCGTTGTCCGTTTACTATTACAGCCATGTTAGATTCCTAACACTGACTCTAGCGTACTCTGTTTGGGAAGATATATCTGTTGTCCTACTCTAAAATCCCAGATCGGATCTTTCATAGCATTGGGATTTCTTACCATGAACACCCACCATAGATTGGGATTATTATACAAATCATAAGCAAGCAGATCAGGCCTATACTGATATGTACTTGTTATTGTAAACAATACATCATCTTGCTTGTAGGGAATACTTCTGTGTGTATATGTATCCAGTACATCACCATACATTTCTGTTATAGCATAAGGGCTATCTTGTCTATATTCTACAGTCATTACGGCATAGTCCCGGGTCCAGTCTTGGAACCTATTAATCTTCCAGCAGCATAATCGTCCAAACTGAACTCTCTCATTCTTGTTCTGCTGAGTACTGGTATTAGTGTCACTGTAATTAGCATGCTAGTAGGTACTCTTGTGGTAGCACTGATGCCGCTTGGATCACCATCACCGCCACCACCAACTCTAGCATCTATATAATCAACACCTTGTTCAAAATCCTGATTAACATTGCCCAAAACAACAGGAACACTGTTAAACATATAAGGGCCGTGTGCGCTAAATCTTAACACAGGTGGTGGAGTTCCGCGATTAGTATCTCTACCATAAAACATCTTGGACATTGCTCTTAAAAAATTAATCACGGCTAGCATATACTGTGCTTCTTGTGGTGTGTTTGCTGTAAACGTACCAGCGCATGTAATCTGATCTACACTGCTCATAGCATAACTCTGACTAGCATAGTTTGCGTGTGTAACCTGATTAGCAGTATAACTTGCGCTATAACTTACGTTAATACTAGGAGTATAAGGCCAAACAACACCATCAGTTAAGGCAAGTGGCGCTAGCAAGCTATTACTAGGGTCTCGGTAAAATTTGCCAGCTAACCCAGGACTGAGTGCTAGTCTTGCTCTAATGTCTTTACCACCATTAAAAGTAGTAAAACTTAGATCAGGATTAAAACTATTATTTGCTGCTCCTGGAAATAGGGCATTGTTTATTAATCTATTAGCCTGACTGCCTATAACTCCGCGAGCAATTTTACTAACAACGCCGTCGCCAGGTATTACCTTGCCAATTCCTTTATTAACAAGATTTTCCGTGGCACTCTGAATCTGTCCAGTAATATTAGTAAAATTAAAAGCCATAAATATAGTATACTCACAATTTGCTATTTGTATTTATTTGCCGTATAATAGTAGCATATTAAACAAGGATGAGGTATGCGTAAACGTAACTATTTGAGTAATCATGATCTATTAAAAGAAATACACAAAAGTAAAAGCACATTTTGCAGTTTTTTAAATCCAGAACAACATCAATTTGATATCATACTACCAAATTTAGATAAAATTAACATTAGGACTATTGCACAGGCCAAACGCAATCGTGCTGATAGATTAGCAAAAAAAGCGTATGAACAAGCATATAACCAAGGTGAAAAAGTAAAACAAGCAGAATTTACAGTTAACTGGAAAACAATACCTAAAACTGACTTAGTATTCAGGATTATGACCTATGATCACGTTCCACTACAGCCGGGTCGCAAAAAAACTGTAAAAACTATTGCTGATTCACACGTTCAGCTGAACTTCCCGCCTTTTCAACACTGGATGTTTACAGAAGAAGATGAGTTGACATGCGTGGGTAAGAGCCACTGGGAAGGTGGGTTAGAAAATGGCTGGTTTAATAAAGATCATGGTCAACTTACTAACAAACTGGTACGTCAGTTTATGAAGTTAATTGAACGATATGCTCAGCGTAGCAACTGGCGTTACTACACTTATAATGATGAAATGCAGGGAACGGCTCTACTAAACATGAGCCAGATGTGTTTAAAGTTTGATGAAAGTAAAAGTCAAAACCCTTTTGCCTACTATACCGCGGTAATTACTAACAGTTTTACCCGGGTACTAAACACAGAGAAAAAAGGGCAAAAGGTTAGAGATGATATTTTAGAAGCAAATGGATTAACACCAAGCTATACAAGACAAAATGAAAATCAAGAATATGTGACTGCACAATTAACAGAGGATACATGACAAATTTATTTAAACGTGCAATATTTTTTACAGACGTGCATTTTGGTTTGAAAAGCAATTCTAGACTACACAATCAGGATTGTTTAAAGTTTATAGACTTTGTAATTGAAACAGCAAAATCCAAGGATTGTGAGACTTGTGTATTTTTGGGCGACTGGCATCATAACCGTGCCAGCCTAAACATTAGTACTCTAAACTATAGTGTACAAGCATTTGATAAACTCAGTGAAAACTTTTCTCAGGTGGTATTCCTACCTGGCAATCATGATGAACACTATCGTGACACTCGCGAGTTTAACAGTGTGGTATGGGCAAAAAAATATGACAATGTTCGCTTGTATGATAATATTACACTGGAGAATGATGTTTGTGTTATGCCCTGGCTAGTGGGCAAGGAGTTTGCCCGAGTTCCTAAAATTGAAGCCAAGTACATGTTTGGGCATTTAGAGTTACCCAACTTTTACATGAACGCCATGGTGCGTATGCCTGATGTGGGTGAGCTTAAACGTGAGGATCTCAGATCTGAGACTGTGTTTACAGGACACTTCCACAAGCGTCAAACTCACAAAAACATAACATACATTGGCAATGCTTTCCCTCATAATTATGCTGATGTTGGTGATGATGATCGTGGTGTAATGATACTAGAATGGGGCAAGGATCCTGAGTACATTGCCTGGCCTGATGCTCCCAAGTACAGACGTTACATGTTAAGTGAAATACTGGACAGCCCAGAAAAAACACTAGTAAAGAACATGTATTGTAGAGTAGAACTAGATATTGATATTAGTTATGAAGAAGCAACCTTTATCAAGGAACAGTTTATCCCAGAGTTTAGTTTACGTGAACTAAGTTTGATCCCCCGTGTAGGTGAAGAAGAACATGCACAGGAGTTTCAAGGTGAGGTTAACTTTGAAAGCGTAGACAGTATTGTAACGTCACACCTAACACAGTTGGACAGTCCACAGTATGACAAAAATTTAATGTTGGATATCTACCAGAATCTATGATGCTTTGGACAACAGGGTGTAGTCATACCTATGGTGATGACTTAGAAGACAAAAAACATGCATGGCCATTTTTGCTAGCTAATAAATTAGGTATGGAATGTACCAATAACGCGGTAAGGGGCGGATCTAATGAAAGAATTGTTTATGAAACTCTAAAGTTAGAAAAATGTGACCTAGTAATTATTGCCTGGACCTATAAAGAGAGATTTACAAGATACGACAAAAATAATTTTCAAATAAATTTTAATCCGCAACTTAAACATGACTTATACTCTAACAAAGCAGAATTTGTTGATTATGGAAAGTTACACTATGCATACTGGCAAAATACATTGTACAGTTTTAAACTATGGCTACAACAAATAATTTTACTACAAAATTATTTTAAGTATAATAACCAAAGATATCTTATGTTAAACGCAGCATACAATCAATACGATGTTTTTGCTAGCCGCTGGGAAAACTTTAACGATTCAGTAAAAGATTACGTGTGTTTTGACCAACTGAATGACGAACAGCTATTAGCGGAATATACAGAGATACAACAATATATTGATATGATAGACACACGATGCTATTATAATATAAGTCAATTTCATATCACAGACCTCCATGGATCTTACCTTACAGGTACGACTGGCCATTTAATGGAAGAAGGTCATGAGGAAATAGCAAACAGGTTATACAATTGTTCAAACTTAATACTCTCACAGTAAAGAATTTTATGAGCGTGGGTAATCAAACCCAGGCTATAGACTTTGACCGTAGAGACTTAACTCTTGTACTTGGTGAAAATTTAGATCAAGGAGGTGATGACTCTGGAGCCAGAAATGGCACGGGTAAAACCACAATCATCAATGCACTAAGTTATGCTCTCTACGGTCAAGCTCTTACTAACATCAAACGTGACAACTTGATTAACAAGACTAACGGTAAGGCGATGTTGGTCACAGTAGACTTTGAGCTCAATGGTGAACGCTATCACATCGAGCGTGGACGTAAACCTAATGTTCTCAAGTATCAAGTTGGTGAGGTAGAAGCAGAAGAACAACAGGGCGATAGCAGAGAAACACAGTCTGCCATTGAAAAACAGTTGAACATGAGTCACGAAATGTTCAAACACCTTGTTGCTCTTAACACATATACACAGCCGTTTCTTAGTTTGAGTGCTAATGATCAACGTGATATCATTGAACAGATGCTGGGCATTACACTGCTAAGTGAAAAGGCAGAACGTTTAAAAGAACAAAATAAACAAACTCGTGAACTGATTACTGAAGAAGAATATCGTATCAAGGCTATACAAGAAGCAAACGCTAAAATACAAGAGCAAATCGAATCTATGCAGCGGCGGCAGCGGTTATGGACTTCAAAGCGTGATGATGATATTGCTGAACTAGGTCAGGCTATAGATGATTTGAGTCACGTAGACATTGAAGCAGAGCTACTAGCACACAATAAACTTAAGGTTTGGTTAGAAAAGAAAACTGTACAAGATCAACTTGAAAAAGATCTAGCACAAATAGAAGTACAATTAACACGAGCTACTAGAGATTTAGACCGAATTAATCATAGTTTGGATTCTGCTAAATTGGGCAAGTGTGGCACATGTGGACAGAGTACAGAACACTTGTCTAGTCATAAACAGCATATTGTTGAAATGGAGGCAGAGTATAATGACACAAATAATTTCTTTGGAGAACTACAAGCAGAAAAAGAAAGACTTGTTGGAGAAAAAGATGACATTGGTAAACAGCCCAGTACATTTTATGACAATGTCGATGAAGCACACGGACATAAGTCAACACTGGCAACCCTGGAATCACAATTACAAAATAAGCGAGGTGAACGTGACCCATACCAGGATCAAATCCAGGAAATGGAAACGGCCGCAGTTCAGGAAGTGGATTGGGGAACTATTAACAGCCTTACAAAGGTTAAAGAACACCAGGATTTTCTTCTCAAACTTTTAACAAACAAAGACAGTTTTATACGCAAACGTATCATTGATCAGAACTTACAGTTCCTTAACACAAGACTAACATACTATTTGGGACGCATGGGCTTGCCTCACAGTGTTCGTTTTATGAATGATTTGGGTGTAGAAATACAAGAACTAGGCCGTGACTTGGACTTTGATAACTTGAGCAGAGGTGAGCGTAACAGACTTATACTAAGTTTGAGCTGGGCATTTAGGGACGTCTGGGAAAGCCTATACCATCCTATCAATCTCTTGTTTATCGACGAGGTTGTAGACAGTGGTATGGATGCTAGTGGTGTTGAAAACGCACTTGCTGCCCTTAAGAAGATGAGCCGTGATCGTAACAAGAGCGTATGGCTTGTTAGTCACAAGGATGAACTTGCTGGCAGGGTTAATAATATACTCAAAGTCATCAAGGAAAACGGCTATACTAGTTACGATACGGATGTAGAAGTGGTATGAAGGTTTTACATCTAGAGTCTACCGATGTTTGCCAATTAGCATGTCCGCTGTGTGCTAGGGAAACAAATCCAAAATTTAATAAAAAAGAACATAATCATTTAACCATTGAAAAAATATCTAAATTGCTATCGGTTGACAGTATTTCTAAACTGGAAAAAATGTTTATGTGTGGAAATTATGGTGATCCCGCTGCTGGAAAGCATACACTGGAAATTTATGAATATTTTAGAAATATTAATACAGGAATAGTCCTAGGCATGAATACCAATGCCGGTTTGCAATCTCCAGATTGGTGGTATAGGCTGGCTTGCATCTTTAACCAAACCTATGACTATGTCGTTTTTAGTATTGATGGATTGGAGGATACTAATCACATTTATAGACGTAACATTAACTGGCAAAAGCTCATGGAGAACTGCGCTTCTTTTATTAATGCAGGCGGCAGTGCACACTGGGATATGCTGGTTTATAAACATAATCAACACCAGGTTTATGCTTGTGAACAGCTAGCAAAAGATCTTGGTTTTACTTGGTTTAGGGCAAAAGTTAGCAAGCGTCCTTATATTGCTGGCTTAGAATTTCCATCTGGGTGGACTAATCCTATAGTTGATCGTGGTGAAATTTTTTGTATGGCAGAACAAGAACAGAGTATATATATTGACGCCAGGGGAAATATGCATGGCTGTTGTTGGTTAGGTAATAAATTAGATAATACGCTACAGGTGTCTGATGTTAAAAAAACTTGGAACACCAATAGTCCTAATAAAATTTGTTATGAAACATGTTCAGCTAAAACAAATAGTTTTAAGAGCCAATGGCAGAGAGAAGTTCAATTAAAATAGTCTTAATTTGTATTTTCGTAGATGATTCAAAAAACACTGAGATTAGAAAAACGCATGCTATATAATATACATGTCATGGTACTACAAAGACACCCCTATCCTAGAACTACCAGAAGATTGCGTGGGCTTTGTCTACATTATTACTAATCTTGAGTCAGGCAGAAAATATATTGGAAAAAAACTTGCAAAATTTGCAAAAACCAAGTATCGTATGGTAACACTTAAAAATGGCACAAAGAAGAAAAAACGTATCAGAGAAAAAGTAGACTCAGACTGGCAAACATACTACGGCTCATCAGACGCATTATTGGCAGACATAAAACAACTAGGCACAGAACGTTTCAAGCGTGAAATACTCTACTATTGTTACAGCAAGGCAGAGTGCAGTTACCTTGAAGCAAGAGAACAGTTCAGGCACCGTGTTTTGGAATCAGATGAATACTACAACGGACACATAAGAGTTCGTGTTCATCAAAGCCAGCACATAATTAATGAATCAAACAAATAGGCTCACATAGCAACCTTGAATCAACGCCTTGAAGCAGCGTAATTGCGGCTAGATCTGGCGAGTTGCAGGCAATACTCCTAAACACTGTGTCAAAGGGAACGAGGATGCAGGAGCAAAGTAATCATCGTATTACATTAATCACTAATAATGTAACACCAAGATTACGTTGTTTATCGATGTAGGTGGGAAAAGGTCAGAGTCCCTGGAGTGCTACAAATACCTACTTCTGCTCGGCTAGATAATGACGGTGAATGTCTTTTTAGCGACGGAACCCAGAGTTGGTTCCGTCTGACTAGAACTTCTGGTGAATATCAAAACAAAAAAAAATAAACACGAACGATAGTGAGTGTTTGGATGAACGAAGTTCATCCGTGTCTGGTTGACAGAAATAATAAAAATAACTTATAATAACTGTGATATCAGATATTAAATACTCTTACTCTTAAGGGTAATGGAGATATAATTATGAACAAAAGAGAAGTAGTAGAATTAGAAAGTGCATTTCTCGAATTTTGCAATATTGCTCAAGATTTAGGATATAAGTTTGAGTGGAAAAGTGTACTTGAACTTCACCATGAAAGTGAATCCCCACATAGTATGAATGGGAAAGTTACGCTTGACCCCAAAGATTTCATTAAAAAAGATTAAATAAAATTAACACCGGTTTTTTTAGTAGTCTCTAAATTACTTTTAATAATATCACTTAGAACAGCAACATCCGAAACAGCTAATTCTAGCATTTCGGTATAACTAATTCCGCCCCGCATCCACCAGCAGAGTTCAAGTAATCTTTTTTTGTAATCTTTAGCCTCTTGATCCATGCCTTCAAGAGTTTTTATAATATCGTTGTTGCTCTGACTCAAGAGGCTAATGCGAAAAAATTTGCGTGATCAAATGTAAATGGTATTTCATAGCTATGATTACATTCTGGGCAAGTAGTTTTTACAGTCTTATCTGGTATAACTTCCTGTGTAATGTTATGGTGTTCTTGTATTTTTCTGTACACTTTTAGGTCAGTGTTTGCTATAAATTCTTCAATAATAGGTTTTTGTGTAACTTTTGTACCATCGATCTCAATGTATTCTACGCTGCCTATTATATTTGCTAAACTTAAACTAGTTAAACGTTTAAAAACTTCATTAAACTTTTGCTGTTTAGTCTGCTCATCCATGCTATCGTCCTGGACTATGTTAACAATTCTTTGTTGTTCAAAAACTTCCAGATTTGCCTGGTTTGCGTCTCTATAAGATCTAGGTTTAATTTTAATCTTTAAATTGTTATCATATTCTACAATTTTTTCATAACGTGCCATATCAACTGGCAAGTTTAAAAAATTTTTTAAGTCAATGTTGTATTCATTCCATTCACCACAGCCGGTGCAGGTGCTGGTAAATCCCATGCTTTCACCATAGCTAGCAATACGTATAGCAATTAAACAATAATCTAAATCTACAACAGGCATTGCCCATGCGTCCTTGATATTCCTAATACAACTTTGTATTATATCTACAACGCTCTGCCCATTCATCAGTGCGTCTGGTGTCTTTAAAACAAGCTCATCATAACTGCTCATACTTAATACGGGAATTTCACCGTTAATAGGCATTTCCAAGCTACCAGCTGGCCAATACTTGCCACCACTGGGTAGTGTAATATAAATTTGAGGTTGTCTAATATATCTAGATAATGCTTGTCTGGGATCCACTGCCGCTTCTAGATTTGGATTAACAGGTTCGTTCACTGCTTTTTCTCCTAATAAATACTAGTATAAATGTAGTATATTGTATTTATATACGCATATAATAGGGTTTTTAGAAATATGGCTGTAACTGGAGATTTAGGTGGGCAACCCATTACGCTTAATAATGCTGCTGAAGAGTTTACGCTTCAAGCTATTAATAATAATCTGTCACAGCTGGGAAAAGCCGCAGGGTATAATTTAACAGGATTGAGGAATGCCAACGCAACTGCTGGAAAAGCAGCAGGGGCATTAAAAACTGTAGCTAACGCTGCTGGTATGAGCGCAAGTGCTATGGAAAACAGCGTCGCCGCTGTTCAGAGGTGGTCAAACGAAGCAAGTAAAAATATGCGGGCAGCTAGTGCTAGCATGGGCAGGGCTTTAAGTACTTCTGGCGACACGTTAAGTTCAAGATTAACTGCTGTTGGTGGTGCATTTAGTTCTGCTGTAAAAAGTATACCTTTATTAGGTAGTGTTGCAGGAGTAGCAGCTGGCGCTATTACTGGTCACATTGCTAATATGGTAGATGCTTTTGATACTGCTCAAAAATCTGGTGCTAGTTTTGGATATGATATAGGCAAATTTGGAGAAATAGCAGGACAGTCTGGTTTAACTTTTGGTCAACTGGCAGAGGTAGCCAACAAAGCAGGCGAAGGGTTAAGTAAATTTGGTGGTACTACGCTTAGAGGTAGTCAGGATTTTGCAAGATTTAGTAATGGATTAAGACAAAGCAATTTTTCAAAAGATCTAATGCGAATGGGTATGAGTATTACAGATCAAGCAATTGCCATGGCAGACTACACTGGGATGTTAGCCAGGCAAGGTGTTAAAATAGATCAGTTGAATACAAATGACGTAGTTATAGGCATGGCCAGTTATCAGAGAGAACTTAAAACACTATCCCAAATGACAGGCACAACCATTGATCAGCAACGACAGTTACAGAAACAAGAAATGATGAATGCTGATAGCCGTGCAGCAATAATGACTCTAAACAAAGATCAGCAGCAGATAGCATTGCAATCTATAACTACTGCTACTGAAAAGTTTGGGCCGGCAGCAGGCCAAGTAATCCGCGAGTTAATAGCACATGGTCAAGTTGTAAGCAAAGAAGGTTTAATGTTCGCAGATCAGAATCAGGCTGCTTTTGGGCATTTACAAGGATTAACTACTAACTTGCGAGCTGGTGCTGCTAGTGCGGACGGCGTAAGCCAGATGTTTGCAAACATGGAAAAAGATGATCGCATCCAATCAGAGATGCAACAAAACGCTAAATTAGCAGCACAAATGGTTGGTGTTGCTCACAGTAATGCTTATATTAACACAATTAAAGACAGTTTGCCAAAGATTGCTGATACAGTTGGCCAGTTTAGAAATGAAGGCGTAGCGAAAATTAGAGAAGACATGGCACGATTAAGTGACGACGTCTCAGGTATGCAAAAAATAACTAATGAACTGAGAAACTTTGGTCAAGCTGCACAAACGGCCTTGGAACAAGGTACCGTTGCTTTAACAAATAGTGGGGCATCAAATGAAATTCTCGGAGACATCGCGAACAAGACTGCTGGTTTAACTAGTGCTTTGCAAACTTTTACTACTGAATTATCAAGTAGTACTGGTACCTTTGAAACAGCAGTGGAGAAGTTTGCTCAAGCAGTAGGCATAGGCGGTAAAAGTCAACCTACTAGAAGAATTGAAAAAGCAGGTAAATTTATTTCGGATTGGTTTAAATCTAATTTTTTGGGTAGTGACCAATCCAATCCAGCCGGCAGTGCTGCCCGCGGCGGCGTTGGGACGGGTAGCCAGATGCCAGGTAGTGACCAATCCGAAGAAGACGGCAGTGCCGCCCGCGGTGGAATTATTAATGCACCAATGTCAGGTGCAGTAGGAAAAATAAAATTTCATGGCATGGAAGTTATTAAACCTGTAGCAAATCTGGAAGAAGCAAAAGCTGAACTGTCAAATAAAAATACTTTTGGTGATGCTAACCAAGAAGTTTTACAAGATTTACGTGTTTTAGCTCAATCAATAAAAGCAGGGACAGACAAAAACTTAAACGAACAAAATACCGGGAATAATGATTTATTATATGCTTTAAAAGAGAATAATGAATTACTCAAAATAATGACCCAAACAATAGAAGACGGTAACAAGAAAATAGAACGGGCCGTAGCTTAATTTGCGTAAATAGTATAAAGGTGCTATAATATATTATGAACAGATGGTACAATAACGGCATTAAAATTATCTTTTGTGATAAAGATACTCCCACCATCAGTGGAAGGAAAATTTAAAAATGTCGTGGAAAAAATATTTTAAGACTGTGAATGCCAGCCCCCTGACAAACGCAGGGCCTGGTAATAGTTCAGATCTAAAATACAGTCATTATGCTAGTCATCTACCTGAAGTTTACGTTGGTCATGCAAATCGTATTACTCGTTATGCCCAGTATGAAAACATGGATGTCGACAGTGAAGTAAACGCTGCGCTGGATATTATTGCTGAATTCTGTACACAAACAAATGTAGAAAATGGCACAGTTTTTGATGTTCACTTCCACGAAGATCCCAGTGACAGTGAAATAGAAACTATCAGAAAACAACTTGTAAACTGGAATAACTTAAACGAATTTGACAAACGAACATTCAAGATTTTCCGGAACGTTCTAAAGTACGGTGATCAGGTGTTTATCAGAGACCCAGAAACTTTTGAATGGTTCTGGGTAGAGATGACAAAAGTCACTAAAGTGATTGTTAATGAGAGCGAAGGCAAAAAGCCTGAGCAGTATGTGCTCAAAGATATAAATCCTAACTTTGAAAATCTTACAGCAACTCAGTTAAACTACAGCGATGATTTTCACAGATCAGGCGATCACAAACAAAGTGGTTATATACAGCCCAGTAACATATATACAAGCCAGAGCAGTAGTCAGGGAAGATTTGATCGCAGTGTAAATGAAACTGCGGTAGAAGCAGAACACATTGTACATTGTAGTTTAACAGAAGGTCTGGACGCTAACTGGCCTTTTGGTAATAGTATACTAGAAAATATTTTTAAAGTTTACAAGCAAAAAGAACTGCTTGAAGATGCTATTATTATCTACCGTATCCAAAGAGCTCCAGAGCGTAGAGTATTTTATGTTGATGTTGGTAATATGCCAGCACACATGGCTATGGCCTTTGTTGAGCGTGTTAAAAATGAAATTCATCAGCGTCGTATTCCTAGTCAAACAGGCGGCGGCGCTAACATCATGGATACAACTTATAATCCACTTAGTATTAATGAAGATTACTTCTTTCCACAAACAGCAGAAGGTCGAGGGTCAAAAGTTGAAACACTACCAGGTGGAACTAATCTTGGTGAAATTGATGATTTGAAATACTTTACCAACAAACTATATCGTGGACTAAGAATACCCAGCAGTTACTTGCCTACCGGACCTGATGAATCACCAGCTGGTTACACTGATGGCAGAGTTGGTACCGCTCTGATTCAAGAGTATCGTTTTAATGAGTATTGTAAACGACTTCAGCGTTTAATTGCAGAAACATTTGACAGAGAATTTAAAATGTTTCTAAAGTGGCGAGGTTTTGAACTGGATAATAGTAGTTTTGAGCTACGCTTTAACGAACCACAAAACTTCAGCAAGTATCGTGAAGTTGAAATGGATGGAACCAGAATTAATACATTTACCAGCCTGGAAGGTTATCCATATTTGAGTAAACGTTTCTTACTACAACGCTTCCTGGGTCTCAGTGAAGAAGAAATGTCAGAAAACACTAAGCTCTGGAGAGAAGAGAATCTAGATGATGTTGAAGCAGATATGCCAAACATGCGTAGTGTTGGTATTACACCAGGTGGATTAGAAACTGACTTAGAAAACTTTATGCCACCTGATCTTGAAACACCCGAAGGTGAAGGTGCTGAAGGTGAAGCTGATCTTGGAGCAAGTGAGCCTGGTGGCCCAACTGGAGCACCACAAAGTCCTATTCCAGGAACGCCACCGCCTACAGAAGTTCCCAGTACATAAATATACTTGGAGATAGTTATGTACGTTAAAGACTTTATTAAAGAATCTGATACAAAAACAGAAGATAAACTTCATGATCAGAATTCTGATGCTAGCAAAGCTGAAAAAACAGATACCAGAAAAACCCGCCTTACTCTAGAGCAGATTAATCGTTTGCGTGTACTTAATGATGTAAAAATTTCTGAATATCAGCAAAATATTAAAAAAATCAAGCAACAATTTTCTGCTCCTGCCGCCCCAGCCCAGTAAAATCTCCTTTTTGACTCAAAAAATGCTCTTAATTACACATAAATAAAGTGTGTAGTTAAATAAACTAAATGCCTTAACATAAAGGAGCCCTATTTATGAGCGACAAATTTAATGAACTTATTGAGCTTATCATTAGTGAAGAAAGTGATAAAGCAAGAGATCTTTTTCATGAAATCGTAGTGGAAAAGAGCCGTGAAATTTATGAAGCCCTAGACGAAGAAGAAGTAGTCGATGAGGCGGAAGAAGAAATTGAAGAGAATGATTTTGATGAAGCAGAGCTAGGTGGCGATGCTGCTGATGACATGATCGACGACATCGACGACATCGAAGCAGACGAACAAGGTCTTGCTATCGAAGGTCACGACGACGACGATGAAGAGCTAGAGGATCGTGTTGTTGATCTCGAAGACGCTCTTGACGAACTCAAAGCAGAATTTGAAAGAATTATGGCTGGTGACGATGACGAACCAGAAATGGACATGGACATGGATGATGAAGAAGTGGACATGGACGACGATGAGTCAGACATGGACATGGATGACATGGACGACGAGTCAGAAGATGAGATGGCTGATGAAATGGTTCGCGAGTACAAGGAAAAAGTTTCACCTCCTTCCAATTCAGAAGAAGGTGACGGCAAATCCGGTCCAGTTGCTGGTAAAAACCCAATTGGTAATGCCGCTAATGCTAAAAACCTTAATCAAGGCGGAGACGGTGAAAAAGTTACACCACAGAAGCCAAAAGTTCAAACAGATGCAGCCAATCCAAAAGGCGCAACTATGAAAAAGGCATAAGGTAGGTACAATATATGAACTACCTAAGAGAACACCTTACCTTCGATCAAGCTCGTATGGTTACAGAAACTGCTAACGAGGGCAAGGATCTCTATATGAAAGGCATTTGTATTCAGGGCGGGGTAAAGAACGCCAACCAGCGTGTTTACCCTGTCACTGAAATTTCCAATGCCGTTAAGCAGCTCAACGATCAAATTACATCAGGAAACAGTGTTCTTGGTGAAGTTGATCATCCAGACGACTTAAAGATTAATTTAGATCGTGTTAGCCACATGATTACTGAAATGTGGATGGACGGCCCAAACGGCTATGGAAAATTAAAAGTTTTACCCACTCCAATGGGTCAGTTAGTTAAGACCATGTTAGAAAGTGGGGTAAAGTTGGGCGTTAGTAGTAGAGGCAGCGGCAACGTTGCAGAATCTACTGGTGATGTTTCCGACTTCGAGATTGTCACAGTTGACGTTGTGGCACAACCCAGTGCTCCAAATGCATATCCTAAAGCCATATACGAAGGCTTACTTAATATGCACCATGGGCACAATGTCCTTGAGATTGCCAGAGAAGCAAATGGCAATGCTAAAGTACAAAAATACTTGAAAGACGAAGTAGTTCGTCTTATCAAGGACCTAAAGATCTAGGAGACAAAGATGCTAGATGCTATCAAACCATTATTGGATAGCGACCTGATCAACGAAGAGACCCGCACTCAAATAGAAGAAGCCTGGGAATCAAAGTTAACAGAAACTAAAGAACAGGTCAGAGTAGAGCTCCGTGAGGAATTTGCTCAACGCTATGAGCACGATAAGAGTGTAATGGTTGAAGCCTTGGATCGTATGGTAACTGAAAATCTAACAAGTGAACTAGAACTTATTCAGGAAGAAAAGAAGCGTCTTGCAGAAGACCGTGCTAAGTTTGTAGCACGTATGCAGGAAACTTCCGGAAGTTTTGATAAGTTTCTAGTAAATCAACTTGCTGAAGAAATTCAAGAATTTCAAGCAGATCGTGCAGAGCAAGCAGAACATGTAGCAAAGATAGAAGCCTTTATTACAGAAGCACTTGCCAAAGAGATCATTGAGTTCCAAGAAGATCGCCAAGATGTTGTTGAAACCAAGGTTCGTCTTGTAAAAGAAGCACGTAGCAAGTTTGATGAGATTAAATCAAAGTTTATTGACAATAGCAGCAAACTTGTCAAAGAAGCAGTTACTGATAATCTAAATGCTGAGATCACTCAACTACGTGAAGATATCGAAGCAGCCAAAGCAAATAACTTTGGTCGTAAAATTTTCGAAGCATTTGCAAGTGAATTTAGTGTAAGTTATCTCAATGAAAATCAAGAAATTAAAGATTTAAAACGTTCAATTGAAGAAAAAGAGCAAGCACTAACAGAAGCAAAAGTTGCAATCGCTGAGAAATCACACATTATTGAGAGCAAAGAGCATGAAATTGAAGCTATTAACGAATCTGCCCTGCGCAAAGAAATTATGGCAAATCTCATGAAGCCACTCAATAAAGAAAAAGGCGCAGTAATGCGTGACCTTCTAGAAAGCGTTCAAACAAGCAAGCTACAAGCTGCATATGATCGTTATCTTCCAGTTGTACTAGACGGCAAAGCACCAAAAACTGAAAAGAAGATGGTAGCTGAAAGTCGTGTAGCAAAAACTGGAAACAAAGAAGTAAAAACACCACAACCTGTAGAGGCTGATACAAGTAATATTGTTGAGCTTCGCAAGTTGGCAGGCTTAAAATAAAGTACTAGAGGAGACAAAAATGTCAAACGTACTATTAGAAAGCCGTTGGGGCGAAACAAAAGATGCTCTTCTAGAAGGTCTAGAAGGCAATCGCCGCAGCAGCATGGCAGTAATTCTTGAAAATACCAAGCGGTATCTATCAGAATCTGCATCTACCGGCGCAACCGCAGCAGGTAACGTAGCTACACTTAACCGTGTTATTCTACCAGTTATCCGCCGTGTTATGCCAACAGTTATCGCCAACGAAATCGTTGGTGTTCAACCAATGCAGGGCCCAGTTGGCCAGATCCACACTCTACGTGTTCGTTACGCAGAAGCAGTTACTTCAACAGCAACTGGTGACCTCGGAACAGATACAGTAGCAGGTGATGAAGCTCTTAGCCCATTCAAAATTGCTACAGCATATTCTGGTACTGTATCAGCTACTTCAAGCACAGGTCGTGCCGGCGCAACAGCCGCCATGGAAGGTGATGGTGGTAACAAGATCAGCATCCAGATCCTAAAGCAGCCTGTTGAAGCCAAGACCAGAAAGCTACAAGCTCGCTGGACATTCGAGGCAGCTCAAGACGCACAGAGCATGCATGGTATCGACGTTGAAGCCGAAATCATGGCCGCTCTTGCTCAGGAAATCACCGCAGAAATCGACCAGGAAGTTCTAGCTTCTCTACGCAGCCTAGCTGCCACAGAAGAAACCTTCAACCAGGCCGCAGTAAGTGGTACAGCCACATACGTTGGTGATGAGCATGCTGCTCTAGCAGTGCTAATCAACCGCACAGCCAACAAGATTGCACAGCGCACACGTCGTGGTGCAGGTAACTGGGCAGTTGTTAGCCAGGAAGCACTAACAGTTCTACAGAGTGCAAGCACTTCAGCTTTTGCTCGTACAACTGAAGGTACTTTCGAAGCACCAACAAACACCAAGTTCGTTGGTACACTCAACGGTGCAATGCGCATTTATGTTGACGGTTATGCCGGCGACAGTAAAGCAGTACTAGTTGGTTACAAGGGTCAAAGTGAAACAGACGCAGCAGCATTCTATTGCCCATACGTCCCACTAATGAGCTCTGGTACAGTACTAGATCCAGCAACATTTGAGCCAGTAGTTAGCTTTATGACCAGGTATGGATATGTGGAGTTGTCAAACACTGCATCATCACTTGGTAATGCTGGTGATTACGTTGGCGAAGTTGCCATGCAAAATATTAGCTTTAGCTAATAAAAAAAAAAGCATTGCAGTTTACCTAAACGTAAGCTCAAAAACAGACTGGGGAAGCAGAAATGCTTCCCCTTTTTGTTGACTAAAATTATATTGCAAAGTCTATAAATACATTGTCTATAAACTAGACTTATGCGGACACCACCGCGTACCTGGTAGAACCAGGATCGGACTTCTTGAAAGGAGAAAACAAATGGGTAGACCATTAAGAACAGCAGAAACAGTTGATGGTAACTTTCACACAGGCGCAATTGGTGCAGATGCCGGCACAGGTCAGCAGATTCGTATGATTGCTTATATTCCTGAAGCAGATGGCGGCAGTAGTGCAGTAAACACATCAGTTGTAAAACAAAAAGGTACACACCGTTTTCGTGTCACAACTGTACAAGGTACAGGCACATGCACACTTCGTCCACTAGCCAGTGGCTCACTGGCTGCAGGCGAGTGCCAGCTAACAGCAACAGACAGTGCAAGCGGCACTTACTTTGTAAGCCGTGTTAGTCCTAACTGGATTGAAATTGGCGCTCTAGGCACAGGTTCACAGGTTGCAGTAGGCGATCGTGTACAGTGGGTTAATACAGGTGAATCAGCTGTTGCAATTGACACCAGTACATATGCTATTGGTGATGTTAATCAGCCAGGTAGATTTATCATTGTAACTGCATAAGTTCAAGTATTAAGTCTTGACAAACAAAAAAAGGTTACAGTATAATGTATTGTAACCTTTTTTAATGATATGACTGAATTTGCTTTTATACTTGGTAACGGAAAAACACGCAGAGCTTTTAACATTTCTGATCTGAGAAATCGGGGATCAGTATATGCCTGTAATGCTGTTTATCGTACTGAACAAGTAGATGTATTAATAAGTACAGACCCTGGAATAAGCAGTGAAATAATAGCCAGTGGATACCCAGATAATCATATTCACTACACTAGAGAAAATAACATTAAACCTGGTGTAAAAAGTCGGGCGCTAAGTTCTAGATGGCAAGGATATAGCAGCGGTAGTAATGCACTAGCACAGGCTTGTATTGATGGGTTTGCTTATTGTTTTATGATAGGCATGGACCTTGTCAGTGACAGTATGTATATAAACAATTTGTATGCTGATACACTAAACTACAAAGCTAGCAATAGTGAACCCACATTTCATGGTAACTGGGAAGGACAAATACAAGAAATCATACAAGAATTTCCCACTACAAGGATAGTTCATGTTAATCCACTTTTAATGTATACGCCTGAAATCTGGAAAACATATCCTAATTTTGAAATACAATCTGTAGACAAGTTTAAATCTATGATAAATATTTAAAATCGTATAGAACAGGTATAATCTATGGCTAGAACTCAGCGAGTAACAGGAAACTTAACACTGGATCCCTCCGGTGACTTTATTGTTTTGGCTGATACTGAGATTACAGGAAACCTAACTGTAACAGGAACAACAACGACTGTTACTACTACAAATACTGCTATTTCCGATCGTCAGATTATTTTAAATGATGGTGAATCTGGTGCTGGTGTCACTGGTAGATACAGTGGGTTAGAAGTTGAACGTGGAAGTACTAGCAATTCTTGGTTAGTATTTGATGAAAATGATGACAAGTGGAAAATCAGCTACGATGGTGGGTCTACGTTTGCAATAGTAGCAACATCTGTAAGCGGCGGAAGTGAAGTAGTTGATGATACATCACCACAACTAGGTGGTGATCTAGAAGTAAATAACTTTAACATAGTCAGTGCTAATAGCAATGAAGACATTCAGCTGATACCCAACGGATCAGGCAGAGTTACTGCCGCAGGGCCACTTAAATTAAATGATCAAGCAAGTACCCCCAGTAGTGCAGTTGGCTCAACTATTCTTTATGCGGACACAGCCAGTGGCGGTGGCACCGGATTGTTTTTTGTAGATGGTAGCACTAGTGACGAACTGGTAAGTAAAAGTAAAGCCATCGTTTATGGATTAATATTTTAAGGATTAAATATAATGGCTATAGCGCAACAACTAGTTTCAAATTCAGCAACTACAATTTATACATCAAGTGGCAGTAGTGCTACTACTGTTATTTTCTTTATGAATAATGACGCTAGTGCAAGAACACTAGACGTTTATGTTGTGCCTAACGGCGGCAGTGCAGGCACATCAACACAGATTATTAAAAATTTAAGTATTGATGCTGCTGATACCTATATTTTAAACATTGAAAAAATTGTGTTATCAAATGGTGACACTATTCAAGCAACAGCTAGTGCTATAAACAGTATATACGCTACAGTAAGTTATGTAGGTATCTAATCATGCCTAGATTTGTTAAAGTAAAAGATCCAACTTTTAGTGTAAAGGCACTTGACGGCGGCGGGTTAAGTGTCCCAGTAGGAACAACAGCAGAGAGAAGTAATGTTCCTGTAGCTGGTGAACTACGTTTTAATTTAGATACAAGCAGTTTAGAAGTTTATAATGGAACGTCATTTGTTAGTGTAGCAAACACAGGCTTTGCGAGTATTACACAAGACTCATTTACAGGCGACGGATCAACTGTAGCATTTACAATGAGCACAAGTGTAACCAGCAACCAAACCCAACGTATCGTAGTTGCGGTTGGCAACGTTTATCAGAATCCAGCCAGTGCTTATACACTTAGCGGAACAACTATTACCTTTACAAGTCCTCCTGGCGCAGCAGAAACTATTACTGTTATTCACGGATATGATTCTGTAACATCTGGATAAAGTCCAATATAACATAAATAAACTTAACAGCACCCTGTCACCTCGGATGTTAGCATGGTGAGCGCAAGATAGCGGAGAACAAGTATGGCTATTAGTCGTATTGGCGGCAAGGCTCTTAGAGCAAATCTAGAACGAGACTTAGATCTTGCGTTTAATACAGATACCCTAGTAGTTGATTACACCAACAGCCGTATCGGTATTGGTACAACCAACCCTTCCCAATTATTCACAGTAGACGGACAAGGACAACTTACTAGTCTTAATGTTACAGACTTAACAAATACAAGAGTTGTATATGCTGGTGCTAGTGGGGAATTACAAGATAGTGCTCTGCTTACATTTGATGGCAGTGCTCTTACTGTTGATGGTTTACAACTTACAGATAATAAAATTACTGCTACAAGGAGTAATGACGATATTGTTCTAGTTGCTAGTGGAACTGGTAATGTTAATGTTAATAGCAGCAAGGTTGTAAATGCTGCTGATCCAACTAATGCTCAAGACCTTACAACGAAGGCATATGTAGACAGCCAAGTAAGTGGCGGTGCTATTAGCACTGGTATGCAGATTACACTAGGTACTCCGACTGATAGCGATCTCACAAGTCCAGCAGCCTATACAGGCTGGACAAGCAGCGTAAAAGTAACAGATGCTATTGATGATCTCAATGAAATGGTTGAGAATGTTCGTAATAATACCTTTGTTAAAAGCACGGATTTTACAGCAGATCAAACAACAGGTGGTGCTGGTTTGGTAGTAACACTTACTATTACCAGTGTCGGCAATCCTAATAGATATGATATTACTTGGGGCGATGGAAGTGTTACCACAGGCACAACAGATAGCACACCAACTCACACATATAGTACAAATGTTGGTTCACCTTTTGATGTAACTGTTAGAGCATACAACAATGGCGGTAGTGGTACTGGCAGTGAAGCAAGTAAAACTAGAGCAAGTTATATTACAATTTACACTGCAAATCCTGTAGTAAGTTTTGCAGCATATGCAGCCTCAAGTGGCGGTTCTCCTATTACACAATGGGACGACGGCGATACTGTATACTTCCAAAACAATACAACAAACATTGGTGGTGCAACAATTCAGTTTACCTGGGACTGGGGTGATAGCGAAAGCGACGATGTAATTACAAATGACAGTTCAGCAGGCGGTACAGCTGGCGCAAGACTTGCTCATACATTTACAAGTAGCTCTGAAACAGATGTACAGCGTACCGTAAGACTTACGCTGGATAGTCACAGTACAGCAACGCCTGGTGTAACACCTACAAACACAACTAACACCTATACTATATATGACACACATACTCCAAGCGTGACACTAGACGATAACAGTGGTGTGAACGAAGAAGGCACCAGCGGACACGTTGTTACCTTTACAAATAATACAGAAGCAACCATTGGTAGTTTTGCAACATATGGGTTACAATATCAGTATCAATGGGGTGATGGTACAAGTAATACAACTGTAAACGTTGGATCTGGTAGCAGTGGTGATACTGGTAATACTATAGCACACACGTATACACTTAGCTCTTCTAACCAAGCAAACGGTGTAGCAGTTGACTACACTGGTAACTTGAGAGTTATTAGTAGTCACACAAGTTCACCTTTTATTAGTTCTAACTTTACAGTACATGTTGAACCAGATGTAAGGGCAAACATTGCTGGTACCGCAGTGACAGTGAGTAATGGTAGCAGCGATAATCAGTATACAATTTATGACTTTACTGATTTACTTGGCAACAACCGTGCTCTAGTTCGTGCTACAAACACTTCTCAAAATGCAGATGATTATGTATACAACTGGGCAGACGGCAGCACAAACGATACACCAAGTGAAGATGGATCAAGTCCTGGCAGTATAGGTGCTACACTAGATCATGATTATGCAGGTGAAAGTGCAAGCACTTACAATCTATCATTTACAGCAAATGGAACTCCAGACATAACTGCACAAACAGATGTAGATACTAGCATTACATTTACTTTAAAAGCAACACCAAGTGCACCTGCAAACCTAAGCACAAAGAGTATAACACTTAGCGATGCTGCTCAAGGAACATTGCCAGTATTGTGTGCAGGATTTGATGACAATACTGGTGCAGCAAGTACACTGACAGCAGGCACTGCTCTTAACACATCAACAGCTAGACGTTACACTAGCGGTACTATTGACACAAGTACAGTTGACAATGCTTACAATGGTGCAAGTGGTACACTAGCAGCAGAAATTAATGCTGTAAATGATGGCACAAAAACATTTACTACTACCACTGGGGAAACAGGAACATTTACAAGCCTTGTAGTTTCACAGCAAGTTGATTACAACAGCATCAATGGAAGTTACCCAAGTAATTTTTACCAGGTGTTTGATGCTAAAATTACAAAAGCATTAACAGGTTATAGTGTAGGTCTAAACGCTCAACGATTAACACATGACGCAACAGGCAATACAAACTATGTACATGTTTTGCATGATGATGTTACATTAACACCAAATATTGCTGACAGCGGCACACTTACGGAAAGTTCGGGTGGTAGCAAGCGTTATATTTCAGGTATTCCTTATTACAACACAGGTTCGCCTACACTACAACTTGCTGGTACAACAATAGATGATTTGACAGGTCAAGCATACACTAACCAAACAAATATCGTTGAGATTGACAGTGGCACAAATGCCGAAGGGACAAGCAGCGCAGCAATTACTGGACAAGATTATACATATGCTGACATTGATGGTGCTAGTAGTATGCTTACAGATGGTATTCCAAATGTAGACACTGGCGTGAGTTCAGCATATGCTATTGGTAACTTGAGTATTCCTGTAACAAGCTCTAGTGTAAGAACAGTTGAGCAATTACAAATTCGTGCAAGAAACGCTAACGGCATTGGTAGTTATGCTAATATTACTGGAAAAGTTCAAGTGCATACCGCAGCGCAGAGCGGTATTAGTGAAATTGCTATTGCAGTAAGCGATAGTTTAGGTGCTGGATTTGATGACGACGGTGTTCGCATATTTGACTTTAATGCAGCAACTACAGATACACCAACATTCAATGGTGCTACAAACTTCTACACAAACAGTCCTTATACTGAAAGTGCAGATCCAGGTGTTGAAGGAACCAAAGAAGCAACTATTAGATTGGGTGTTCTTAAATATGATGTAACAGATTATAGCACAGGCTTCCTGCCAGTAGGTCCAGATCGCAGTGCTGATACAGGAACACAATACTTTACATTTGCATTCCGTAGAACTACAATGGCTAACTTTGATATTAACATTACAAGCAGTGGCATTGCAGGACTTTGGATTGCAGCGCCTGGCACTGCTATTGACAGTGCAAGTGGTCTTAATGGTTGGTTAGATGCAAGTACAACATACGGCGGCAGTGGTGTACCAGGAAGTAATACAGGCAACGGTGGTAACGGCAGTGATGGTTGTGCGTTTACTTCAGGTGACAGAATAGCAACAAGCACTTCACTTAGTGGAGGTTACACAATGACATTAGGTAGTGAAAACGGTACTAACGCAACAGGCAATGTTGTGCTGGTGCGTATTGCACTAACAAGTGGGCAAAGTGTAACAGCACTTAGCGTAGGAGTTGCAAGTTAATGGCTATTACAGATACCCAAAAAGTTGACTTCTTATGGAAAAAACTAGGCTTTGGTGCAACTAAAACAGATACCAATGCTAACAAAAAAGCACCTAACGAAGCTATTTCAAGCCCCCTATTATTGCGTGGCGACAAAGTTTGGAAACAAGCAAGCAGTATTCCTGCTATTCAGCCAGGATCAAGTACTGGTGTTGTAACAGTCTACCCCACAAGTAGTCCTATTGAATGTACACTTGACGGTACAGCCACAGCAAATAGAACTTGGAAAACAGGACAAACAGACTGGATACCACCAGAAATTGCTTCAACATATCAGGCTAAAGTTTATATTCATACCAGTGGTAGTGCTGGAACCGCTGCAAGCGGTGGAACACAAGTATTTGCTACTGGTTCAGGCAATGATGATGAATGGTATTTTGATTATCAGTCAGGCACACTACATTTTATTGGCACAAACTTACCTAATGGCATAAGTTTCTCAGGCAAGAGTGTCTATATTGCAGGATCTAGATACACAGGCACATTTGGCGTTGGTGCAGACGCTAGTGAACTTGGTGCCTTTACATTTACAGACAACAGAATACGAACAACTGTTACTAACGAAGAAATTATACTTGAACCTGCTGGTACCGGCCATGTTGCTATTGATAGTACCACTGGACTTATTATTCCAGTAGGAACAACAGGTGAACGTCCAACAGCACAGACTGGTATGATACGCTTTAACAGCACTGATAGCCAAGTTGAAGTTTATAATGGAACTAGTTGGGTAAGTGTAGGCGCAGTAAACACAGTTACTTTTGATGAATTTGATGGTGACAACAGTACTACGGCATTTACCTTAAGTCAAACAGCCACAGCCGGTTCTGCCCTTGTAAGCATAAATGGTACCGTTCAAGAAGTAACAAATACCTATTCTATTAGCGGAACTACATTAACATTTAATGAAGCACCTGCAAGTGGCGATAAGATACAAGTGCGTAACTTTTTTAGTGGCGCAAATTTAGCACCAGCAAGTAAGTTTGCTAGTTATACAACTAGTGCCAGGGATGCATTAAGTTCTAGCAATGGTGACGTTATATATAATACTACAACCCATAAGTTTCAAGGTTATGCAAACGGTGTGTGGGTAGATTTTCATTAAAACTTAACCTCGTCTGTAACAATGGTGGTTAATATATTAATGTCTCCTCGTAAAACCTGAACTTCTACTTCTTGTTTGGGTTTAACATAATCCATAGCTACACCAACATCAGCTAAAGTTTTTATTTCTATTCCGTTAATTTTTTCCAGAATGTCATTTACTTTAAAATCTGATTTGTCCATAGGGCTATCTTTTATTATGTCCTTGATTATGATAACACCTCGTTTTACATCTACTGAAAAAGCTACTCCTAATCTACCTCTAGCAACGTTGCCTTCTTTAATTAGCGTATTAATAATATATTTTGCACTATTACTAGTAACACTAAAATTTATACCAACATTTCCGCCTGATCTTGTTGGACTTATTATAAAACTATTGATACCAACAACTTCTCCATTGGAGTTAAAAAGAGGACCACCACTATTTCCTTGATTAATACTAACGTCAGTTTGTATTACCTCTTGCCAGGTGTTTGATGTTCTTTTTTTTATGGCACTTACTATGCCCTGTGTTACTGTCCATTGTTGTCCTATGGGATGCCCTATAGCAAAAACTTGATCACCCTGTCTTGATAAGTCACTGTTTCCTAATTCTAAAGGTGGTACAGTTTCCAATTTTATCTTACCCTGGGCATCCTCCATTTCTAGCACTGCTATGTCACTTACTTTATCAGTACCTACTAGTTTAGCTTTGTATTCTTTTAAATCGTTGTAGAAAACTATATAGAGTATACTATTAGCACTACTATTTGCTACATGATCATTTGTAATAATATATTTTTTATTTTCAACTTCAATTATAAAACAACTACCTAATCCACTTCCTTCCAATTGGTTTTTCTTTTTCAAAAAATCTTCAAAAGGATTTTCTAAAATTTTATCACCTTTACTGTCTATTACTACAGTACCAGGTTGAAATGTTACTATACAAACACTTTTTTTTACATGTTCTATAGTGTTAGAAAAACTATGACCAAAAAGATCACTTGATTGTAAAACTACCCAGAGGCTTGCTACTACTAGCATCAATTTTTTCAACATAATTGTTTATTTTCCTTGCCAGCGCACTTTTTGATTGTGCTAGATTTTTATTATAACAGTCTTTACAGTAGTGTGTATCAGAACCTCTTTTGTACTCCTTGCTTGTTCTCTTAAATTCTATATTACAAGAATTACAGCGTAGAATATATTTTGTACCTATAGTTTTTACAGTTTCTTTTTTACCATTTCTAGTTCTAGTAAAAGTACCCAAATATCTTTCAGTTCCAATCAACATAAAAATATTTAGCACACTGCTAGATTGAAATGTAAATAAATATATAAAATGTTCCAGGAGATCTATGAAAAATGGCAAAGCAAACAATAAACATTGGCACATCAGCTAATGACGGCACAGGCGACGCACTACGCACTGCTTTTGATAAAATTAATGATAACTTTAACGAGCTTTATGCAGTAAGTGGAGCAGGCGCTGGTAATAACCTTGCCTTTAGTGGCAACAGTGTTATTAGTGAAAACAGTAATGGAAACATTACACTTGATCCTAACGGTACAGGTCGTGTAGTTTTAGCAACGGCTAGTGAACTGAGATTTACTGATCATACTGATAATGCACTAGCATATGTTGACGCAGACGGTGATGTTCAGTTTAGCAGTAATTTAACTTTTAGCAGTAATACTCTAGCAGTAAACGGCACAGTTACTATAGGTGGCCAACTTAGTCTGGTTGATAACAAAATTAGCACACTGAACAGTAACGAAAACATTGATCTAGATCCAGCGGGAAATGGCACAGTAAACTTTAGTGTACCTACACAAGCCACTGTTGGATCAGCTGGCGCAGCCGCCGCAGTGCCAGCAACACCAACTGGATATTTAAAAATAGCAGTTGAAGGAACACAATACGTAATTCCATACTTTGCTGTATCATAAGGAGTGACCAATGGCTAAACAAACAATTAACATTGGCACCAACCAAGATGATGGTACAGGTGATTTACTAAGAGTTGCTTTTCAAAAAATAAACAGTAACTTTAGTGAACTCTATAACGAAGTAGGTGGTGATAGTTTAAGTAATCTGCGCTTTAGTGGTAGTACTATTACAACTGATATTACTAACAGTAATCTTATATTAAATCCTAACGGAACAGGACAAGTTAGAGTAGAAAGTAATAGTTTGTTTGTTGGAAACACTGTTGTAACTGGCAATGCTACTATTCAAACAAATTTGGCCGTAAATGGTAACACCAGTTTAACAGGTACTCTAGCAGTTACTGGAACAACTACACTTGGAGCATTAGTTATAACCAGCGTCAGCGCAGGCAGCGGAACATATACTGGTAACATAACAGTACAAGGAAACACAGATCTTCAAGGCAACGTTGATATTGGTGATAGTACAGCAGACACTGTAACAGTGACTGGTAGATTTGATAGTAGTCTTGTACCCAGCAGTACAGAAACAAACGACATTGGTAGTGCCAGTTTACGCTGGCGAGACATATACGCTCAAGATGGTAATTTTAGTGGTAATATTGATGTTACTGGCAATGTTACCATTGGCGGTAACATTACAATTGGTGACAGTGATACAGATAGCATCAGTATTAGTGCTGACCTTACCAGCAATATTATTCCAAATGCTGGAAGTACATATGACATAGGTAGTTCGGGAAAACCCTGGGCAAATGTATATGCTGATACAATAACAGGTGCTTTATCTGGCAATGTTACGGGCAACGTAACAGGAAATATTACAAGTAGTGGAACAAGTACATTTACTACAGTTGATATAAATGGTGGTGCTATTGATTCTACACCCATTGGCGCTACAACCCCAGCAACAGGAACGTTTACTGAAATAAATGTAGATCTTATTAATATTAATACACAAACAATAAGCACAAGTGGTGGTGATTTACTATTAAATCCCGCTGGTAATATTAGTGCTAGCAGTAACCTTATTACACAACTAGCAACACCAGTTAGTGGTAGTGATGCTGCAACAAAATCATATGTAGACGCAACGAATTGGGTACTTGTAGACGACACGAGCACAGCAACAACCATTGGTAGAGGAGAAAATCTAGCTATTCTTGGTGGCAGCGGTGTTAGTACCGTAACTACTAACGACACACTCACAATTAGTAGTTCAGATACTCTTGCTCTAGTCACTGGAAGAGGTAGTAGTACTAGTACAGCAGTAAACTTTACTGGGGGTGTGACAGCAAGTCAACTTACAGTAGACAGTATTACTATAAATGACAACAATATTACTACAAATACAACTAACGCAGACCTTGTTTTTGTTCCTGCAGGGACAGGAAATGTTGTAGTTGACAGTAGCATCAGAATGACTACACAGTTAGGAGATCCAACAACTGACTCAAGTAGTGGATATGTATATGTTAAAAATGATGCGGGCGCTGAAGTACACGTTATGGATGGTGCTGGAAACGTCACTAAAATATCTCCTCACAATGATGCCGGAGAATGGGAGTATTACAGTGTAAACAAAAGAACTGGTAAAACAGTTCGTGTGAACATGGAACGCATGATTAGAAAATTAGAAGAACTCACTGGCGAAACGTTTATAGAAGATAAATAAATTTAAATAGCGAACTCCCTCGCAAAAATCTCCCTTTTATCATAGCTGTCATAATGTTTTTTTATGCAGTGTATTCTGCTGAATAAAGCGCACATACTTAAAAACATGAAATATTTGGTAAATAACTGTAATACATATGTATTCTTGGAGGAATTAAAATATGGCTATAACACGCATTAAGACTAACCAGATTACAGACCTGGCAGTTACTAATGATAAGATTGCTAATGCTACCATTACTGGTGGTAAACTAGCAAACAGTCTTACATATAGTTCTGACCTTACTGTTTCTGGAAACCTTACTGTTAGCGGTACAACCACAGCGGTTAGTACAACTAACACACGAGTTGATGACGCCCTGCTCGTATTAGCACAGGGAACAAGCGGGTCTCCATCTGAAGATTCAGGCTTACTAATTGACCGCGGATCAAGCAGTAACGTAGCATTCTTTTGGGACGAATCAGCAGACCAGTTCGTACTTGCTGATGTAGGCTCAGAAGATGGAGACACAGTAGGTAACGTAAGTATTTCAAGTTATGCACCAGTACAAATGGGTGCACTAACATCAACAAGTATTACAGCAAGTGGCGCAGTAAACATTGATGACACAACTGCATCTTCAAGCACATCAACAGGTGCACTTATTGTTGATGGTGGTGTTGGTGTTGCAGGCACAGTTTATGCAACAGCATTTAACGGCCCACTAACAGGCAATGCTTCAACAGCATCAGCACTTAGTGGTTCAGTTACAGTTGCACTATCAGGTGATGTAACAGGTAGTGCTACATTTACAAGTGCTGGCGACACAGCAAGTATTACAACAACTATTGCTGCTAACAGTGTTGCACTAGGTACAGACACAACTGGTAACTATGTTGCTACTATTGCTGACGCAGGCAACAGTGCTATCACAGTTACAAACAGTGGCAGTGAAAATGCAGCAGTAACACTTGACGTTGTTCCAGAAAGAATTCAAGATATTGTTGGTGCAATGTTTACTACTACTAACACAGAAAGTGGTATTACTGTAACATATCAGGATGCAACACACGACATCGATCTCAACGTTGATGATTTCACAATCACACTAGGCGGCGATCTAACAGGTAGTGTAACAATTACAGATCTAGCAAATGCTACTCTAAATGCAACAATTGCAGCAAACAGTGTTGAACTAGGTACAGATACAACTGGCAACTATGTTGCTACAATCACAGGCGGCAATGGTATTACTTCAAGTGGTGCAACAACAGGCGAGAGCATTGCTCATAGCCTAAGTGTTGACCTAACTGACACAAACATCTTTACATCAGGAAACACTGTAAGTAGAGCAGTGGTTCGTGATGGAAGTGGTAACTTTAGTGCAGGTACAATTACTGCAAATATTGATGGTATCATTGGTGGAAACACACCTGCAGCAGGTACATTTACAACCCTTACTGCAAGTGGAACAACTAACCTAAATGGTGCAGTTAATCTAGGTGATGCATCAGGTGATGCTATTGCAATCGTAGGCACTGCTACATTTACACAGAGTGCAGACTTTGATGGCGGTTTTACAGTTGCAGCAAGTCAGACACTTAATGCAGGTGCAAACAAGATCACTAACGTAGCAGATCCAGTTTCAGCACAAGACGCTGCTACTAAAGCATATGTTGATAGCGAAGTATCTAGTGGTTCAGCACTAGCTATTGCTGGTGACAGTGGTACAGACACAGTTACAGTTGGTACAGATACATTTACTTTTGCTGGTACTGCTAACGAAGTAGCAACTACTGTAACAAATAACCAAGTACAAATTGGACTAGCAAGTGATGTTAATATTAGTAATAACCTAGTAGTTGCTGGTAACCTAACAGTTAATGGTACAACAACTACACTTTCAACTACAAACTCAGTAGTCAGTGACGCACTTATCGAACTTAACTCAGGAGCAACTTCAAATGCTAACGACTTGGGCTTGATTTTCGAGCGTGGTTCAACTGGTGACAATGCTGTGTTTGCTTGGGATGAGAGTGCAGACAAGTTTACACTTGGTACAACATCAGCGACAGGTGCAAGTACAGGCGATTTAACAATCACTAGTGGTACACTTGTAGCAGCTCTAGAAGGTAATGCTAGTACAGCATCAGCACTTCAAACAGCAAGAGCAATTGCACTAAGTGGTGATGTAACTGGTACTGCTAACTTTGATGGTAGTGCAGGTATTACTATTTCTACAACAATTGCTGCTAATAGTGTTGCATTAGGCACAGATACTACTGGCAACTATGTACAAAGCATTGCAGACGCAGGTAGTTCACAGTTTACTATCACAAATGGCACAGCAGAAGGTGGTGCAGCAACAATCGCACTAGCAAACAATGCTGTAACACTTGGCACACACACAACTGGTAACTACGTTGCTACTATTACAGGTGGTGCTGGTATTGCTTCAAGTGGTGCAACAACAGGCGAGAGCATTGCTCACAGCTTGAGTGTTGACCTAACTGATACATCAGTGTTTAACAGTGATGGTACAGTAAGTACAGCGGTTGTCCTAGACGGCAGTGGTAACTTTAGTGCTGGCACAATTACAGCAAGCCTAACTGGTACTGCAAGTACTGCAACACAAGTTACTGCAACAGCAAATGATGCTACAAACGAAACTGTATATCTAACATTTGTTGATGGTCAAAGTGGCGCACAGGATATTGAAACAGATATTTCACTAACTTGGAACCCAAGTACAAACACACTAGCAGCAGCTAATGTTACAGGTAACGCAAGTACAGCATCAGCTCTTGCTGTTGCAAGAGCAATTGCACTAAGTGGTGATGTAACTGGTACTGCTAACTTTGATGGTAGTGCAGGTATTACTATTTCTACAACAATTGCAGCTAACTCAGTTGCACTAGGTACAGACACAACTGGTAACTACGTTGATGATATTACTGGCGGTGCAGGTATTACTGTTACACATACACCAGGAGAAGGTAGTGATCCAACAGTTGCAGTTGATCTAGCTGACACAAACATCTTTACATCAACAAACACTGCAAGTAGAGCAGTTGTTCGTGATGGAAGTGGTAACTTTGCAGCAGGTACTGTTACAACTACAAATATTGATGGTATCCTAGGTGCTAACACAGCGGCAGCGGCTACTGTTACAACACTTACTGCAAGCGGTCTAGCTCAACTAGATGGTGGTATGGATGTTGATGGTGCGTTTGTTGTTGCAAATACAACTGGTAACATTAGTACAACTGGTACAGCAATCATTGGTAGTGCAACACCAACAACTGGTGTAACACTTAAGATTGATGCAACAGATAGTATGTTATTACCAGCTGGTACAACAAGTAATCGTCCTGTAACACCAGTAACAGGCATGTTCCGTTATAATACAACAGGTAACAACCTAGAGTATTATTCCAACACCGCCTGGACTAGCCTAAGCTCAGACTTCACAGTTGCTACATCACAGACATTTAACGGTGATAGCGCAACAACAGCATTTACACTTAGCTCACTTAGTGGGGCAGACAGTTACACAACTGCTGGTTTACTAGTAATGCTAAACGGTGTTGTTCAACAGCCAACAGAAGTTTACAGTGTTAGTGGCACAACGCTTACATTTACTACAGCACCAGCAACTGGTGACCTAATTGAAGTTCGTAAGTTCACAACCACAACCACAGTTACCGCACTCAGCGATAGTGATGGTGATACACTTGTACAAGCTGAGGAAAGTGCAGACGAAGATAAAGTACGCATTGACGCAGGCGGAAGTGAAATCGCTGTATTTGATGCCAGTGGTATTACACTTACAACTGGTAGCTTTGTTGGTACAGCAACACAGGCACAATACGCTGACCTTGCAGAACGTTATGCAAGTGACAGTTATATTGATGCTGGTACAGTTGTTGAGTTTGTTGGTGAAGGTAAAGTAGCAGTTTGCGAAACTGACGGTACACGCAGTGTAGCAGGTGTTGTTTCAACTGATCCAGCATACCTAATGAACAGCAAGCAAGAAGGTGTAAACCTAGCACTTGCTGGTCGTGTTCCAGTTAAAGTTACAGGTTCAATTCAGGCAGGTGATCTACTCGTAGCAGCAGGCAATGGCCGCGCTCGCGCAGAGGCAGATCCAAAACTAGGCACAGTAATCGGTAAAGCAATCGAAACCCACACAGGCGACGAAGGCGTTATCGAAGTTCTAATCCTAATGATGTAATATTACAGCATTAGTTGAAGACAAGAAATAGGGAGGATTCGTCCTCCCTATTTTTTTTTGCTAAATAGTAACATATATTCAGGATTCTTAAAATATGGCATTTACTAGACCTAAAGCAGCACAAATTGATTTTGATGTAACTAACATAACTGACCCACTTATTAGATTAAACAGCGGTCAAACAGGTTCTCCTACTAAAGATGTAGGTATAGTTGTAGAACGTGGTGATAGTACTAATGCTGCTATAATATATGATGAAAGTGCTGATCAGTTTGTGTTTATTAACACAACAGAAACAGGTACTACAAGCGGTAACGTAACCATTAGCAGTTATGCTGGATTACAAGCAAATGCTATTGTATATGGTTCACTTAATGATGGCACTACCACACTAACTGCTACAGCAACAGAACTTAACCTACTGGATGGTGTTACTGCCACCACTGCTGAACTTAATATATTAGACGGCGTTACTGCCACCACTGCTGAACTTAATATATTAGACGGCGTTACTGCCACCACTGCTGAACTAAACTATGTTGACGGTGTTACTAGTGCTATTCAAACTCAGTTAGACGGTAAGTTAACACTGTCTGGGGGTACTATGAGTGGCATTATTGCCGGTTTTGAATCAACTGGTATTGACGACAATGCCAGCAGCACGGCTGTTACAATTGACAGCAGCCAAAACACCACCTTCGCAGGTGATGTGACGGTCAATGGTGGCAACGTGACGCTTACCGACGCAACCAGTGCACGACTGACCCTCAATGACACAGGGGGGACTAGTTGGGCGATTTCGTCTGCGGCTGACGATCTTACATTCGGAATTAGTGGCGTCGCAAACTATCTCACGCTGAACAATACGTCAGCCACCTTCGCTGGCACCCTCTCGGCTGGCGCGACGACTGTTACAGACCAACTATACATCAATCGTTCTAGCGTCGGGTCAACGGCTGTCTCGGCAGCAGACGACCTTGTTATCGAAAAGACCGGCGATACTGGCGTTACGATCCTGTCAACGACGGCGGGGCGTTATGCTTTTGGTGACGCTGCCGATAGCTACAACGGTGCGGTAATTTACGATCATTCCGCCGATGCGATGACGTTGTACGTCAATAACGCTGATGCCCTCACCATAGACAGCAGCGGTAATGTTGGTATTGGCACTACTTCCCCAGTAGCTCAATTTGAAAGCCAAGCTGCAAGTGGCACACTTCAAACTCGCACTAAAGTAAATGGAAGTACTGCATCAGACATTGCTGAACTTGGTATATCTACTGGTACTCGTACATATTTAATTCAATCTAAAGGTTCATCAGGTGACTTTGTAATTCGTGATAGCACGGGTGCGGCTGATAGAATTACTATGGACACTTCAGGCAACGCCACCTTCGCCGGTGCAGTATCTATGGGGCCGGGAGACTGGCCTACTACAACGATTGGTCAATCAGCGGGTCGTGCTGCTGTTTTAAATGATACTCAAGGGATTCTTGTTGTTGCGGATATGGGTGCAACGGCTGGAGCAACAAAAGCGGGTGCTATTGTATTAGGTGGACGAAACACAACAGGCACACCGAACCTTGCTTACGCTCAGATTAAAGGCGCTAAAGCTAGTGGGTCTGGTACTTGGGGTTCTACACTAGCACTGTCTACACAAACAACTGGCGCAACGATTGTTGATGCGCTGACGATTGACCAAAACCAAAACGCCACCTTCGCGGGTACTATCTCGGCCACTTCTGGCACTTTCACAGACAACACCACTGTTCAGAAAGCCAGTACTCAGACGTATTCTGACACTGCTGTATTCGAAGGGTTTTATCTCACCAATACCAACCCAACAATCAACGCGGGCGTAGGCATTATATGGACCCTTGGCACGGATGCTCAGGCGGCTATCTCGGCATCACGCCCATCAAACAATAATTCGGTCCTGCATTTCCAGACAGAGCAAGGCGGAACCATTGGCACTGTTTTGGAATTGGACAATTCTGGCAACGCCACGTTTTCTGGTAATATTATTGCTGATGCAGCAACACCACAAATCTTATGGAAGGTTAGTGGAACAGAAAAAGGATATGCTAGAATCAGTAGCAACACACTACAAATTAACGCTACTAATGACATGGCTCTTAGAACAGGTGGGGCAACAGCCCTTACCATAGACAGCAGCCAGAATGTCGGCATTGGGACGAGCAGCATTGCTAATAAACTTGATGTCAGTGGAGACATTGGTGTACTAGCACAGAATGAAGTAAAATTTTATGACAGTGACAGTTCAAATTATACTTCATTTAGAGGAGCTAGCTCAGTCACTAGTAATATTGTTTGGACCTTGCCTAATGCAGACGGAACCGATGGGCAGGTATTGAGCACCAATGGCGGCGGCACACTTAGTTGGGCAGACGCCGGCGGTGGCGGTGGTGGCGTCTTCTCGGAAATCGCCGATCAAAGTGAAGCGGAAGCAGGAACCAACAACACAAAGGGCATGACTCCGCTTCGCGTAAAGCAGGCGGTCGATAGCTACGGTGTCATCACCTCGACGGATGTCGGAACAAGTGGCGCTAATAAAATCCTAAAACTTGATGAAAGTGGGGCACTTCCCGCAATTAGTGGTGCCAATTTAACGGGTTTGCCGGCATCTGGCGGCACGGTTGATTTGACGGCATCCGGCGCGATTACGGCGGGGAAAACGCTGATCCTCAACTCGGACGGCACTGTGTCACAGGTGGCTCAAACTGGTCCGACCGAATTAATTGGCAGCGCCTACGCTCCTTTCAACCCGACTGGCGACAATGGTTTTATAGCTTATAACACAACTGCCGACCGATTTATTGTAGTTGGCTCGGACCGCTACGGCTCTACTCACGGAATATATGCGACCGTACTCGAGTTAAACTCATCTATGGCAATCACTGAAACGGTTGCTCCGACACAGGTCACGGGTGCGATTACTGTTTATTCGGTTGAATACAGCCCAACACATGATCGAGTCATTTGCCACTACCAAAATTCAAGCCCCTATTACGTGGGCGTGAATACAATAAGTTACAGCGTTGCTAATGGTCTCGACATTGACTCGATAACAAACGTCAACGCATCAAACCAACCTTATGGTTCGACCACTTTTATTCATAACAATGACGCCACGATTGCCAGCACATACGGCACAACAACTAGCACAACAACGCATAAAATGAAATTCGGCGCGTTGACTGCCGGGTCAGACGCCAGTCTGGACAGTATCGCTTATGGTTCCGAGCTAAATACCGGCGTTTCAAGTGGCGGAGGAACATATCATTATTATTTTACGTTCATCGAGTTCCCTGTCGAAAATTACTTAATGATTCTGAAGCATGAATATTTTGGCGCGACCGACTACCGGGTGAGACTAGGCTACGGAACTACTAGCGGTACTGGAACCTCAACGACTTATTCTGAAAGCGGCGAGGACAACTGGAGCGACACCGACCGCTTTGATTTTCAGGGCGGCCCTTTCTACAGCGCCGATTTAAATCGAGGCATTTGGTTCGACGGCAAACATCTGCGAACTCTGAGCATGGCTGGAGGCTCGTTCGCAAAGAGCGCATTGCATACCGTTCAATCAGCTTTTGCTTCGTATTCTGGTCACGATTCTTGCGCGATCCCCGGCACGAATATCGTTGTCGTTTTTGCTGGCGATGCCTACAACTCCAACCGTCTATCGTATTGGGTCATTACGGTCACCGCTGGAGCGACGGCGGCAACGGACACTTTCAGCACGGACGGGCCACACGAAATCAGCACCGATACTGTCTACGGTAATGTTGGCGCGGCTTATTCGCCAGACGTCGATGGATTTTTGGTGCGTGTTAGACTGTCCTACGGCGGGTCGAAAACGTATGGAGTTCGCGTTGGACGAAGCTCGACAAATATCACCGCTACAAATTTTTTAGGTTTTGCGGAAAACAGCGCGAGCGACGGACAAACAGTTACGGTGCAATTGCCCGGCGCGATTGCGGTTCCAACACAGGGGTCGTTAACGGTCGGAACAACATACTACGTTAACGCCGACGGCACGATTGGCACATCAGATGCCGGATACGGTAAAGCCGGGCGAGCCGTTAGCAGCACACAGCTTGTGGTAGAGGAGCGCGCGTAATGGCAATTATAGCTAGCGACGGAACAGTTCGTTTTACCGATGCCGCTGAAGCACAGACACTCCTCACACCGCACGTTAAAGCCGAGTGCGAACGTCGTATTTTGGCAATCATGCCTGGCTGGAAACAGCGAAACACAATTGCTGATCTGTCTTCTGACAACGCCGACACGAAAGCGGCAGCGACAACAGCTTGGGCGCAAGTCACCGCATTGCGAACAAAGTCGAACGAGATAGAGGCGTCGATCTTGTCGATGACAGATCAACAAATTCTTGAGTTTGACGCACGCGACGACGCGCACTGGGAATGAGCCGCGATCCCGACATCGCGATTGGGGCTACCGCTGCCGCAGGCGGAAGCGCTGGCATGACCATGCACTTGCTCGCGGACACGCTGTCGCTTCAGGTACTGGCTTGGATCTAGGAACATTATAAATATAAGACAGGAGTAAACTATGCCTACAGTATTACAATTTAGAAGAGGAACCACAGCACAAAATAACGCTTATACTGGTAGTGTGGGCGAGTTAACTATTGACACTACACTTGATGCAATACGTGTTCATGATGGCTCAACAGCAGGTGGTTTTGAGGTTCAGGCTAGACAAGCAAAATACGCCGACGTTGCTGAACGCTATGAAGCTGACGCAGTTTATGAGCCTGGCACAGTATTAGTTCTTGGCGGCGAAAAAGAGGTAACAAGATCAACCGGAAGACTCAATAAAAGTGTTATTGGTGTAGTTAGTACAGCGCCTTATTGTGTTATGAACAGCCCACACAGAGAGCCAGATAAAACGGATGAACTAAATCCAGCAGTTGCTCTACTAGGCAGAGTTCCTTGTAAAGTTATTGGTTCAGTAAACAAAGGTGATTTAATGGTTACTGGCAGCGAACCTGGTTATGCTGAAGCATGGCGTGAAGAAGGCAATCCGCCAACAGGAACCGTTTTTGGTAAAGCTCTAGAAAATAAAGAAGACAGAGAAAGCGGAGTTATAACTGTAGTTGTGGGCATAAAATAAGTTAGTAGTTAAAATAAAAAATGTATAAGTTTTACATGAAAGATTATGACGGAGAACAGGTAGCAGATACACTACACTGGCGTAATGGCAATAAGAATACAAATGGTATATGGATACCCAAGACTATTTTAAATGAAGATCACACTGGTGTTGCTCATGTTATAGGCAATGGCCCAAGTAGATTAAAGCATAAACTATACCTTTTACATGGACAAACTGGCGGTGAAGGCGGTCCACACAGTGTGGGCCAAAGTTATGGTTGTAATCAATTATATCAAGATTTTAACCCAACATTTTTATTTTGTGTCAATCCAGAAATACTTTCTTGGATAGCAGAGTCAGATTACTGGAAAGAAAATATTGTATACACTACTAGAAAAAATCTGCTTAAATATCCTGAAAAGTTTTACCTTTATCCGCATTACGAAAATATGTTTATGGGACCAGCGGCATTACGATTAGCATGTGCTGATGGACATAAAAAAATATTTTTAATTGGATTTGATTTCTATATATCAGCAGGCTATGAAAAACAAATTTATCCAGCAACTGAAAAGTCATATGTACCTGTGGTTGATTTTTCTAATTTACAACAAAAACTTATTAAACAAGTTGTTACCATTATGAAAATGTATGATGATGTAGAATTTTATCACGTTTTAGGCGAACAGGTTACTAGTCCTAATGCTATGTTTGAAGAGTTTAAATGGGTTCCTAATCTTAAAACACTAGGACTATTAGAGTATATTAACCTAGCCCAACTAGGTGCCCTGCACAACTTCTCCAAATAAATCAGTAATAGTTGCTATTTTAGTTTGTATTTCTTCAGCCTGAAATGTATTAAAAACACCAGGATGCAGCGGTTTAGGCCAGCCTTCTATTGTTGTCCAGGCATAACCTTTGTGTTCTGTGTTTAGTTGAGGAATAAATTCAGCATCTACTATACTAACAAACGTGTGATATTCGAATCCTTTTTTGTTATTAGTAAATTTTTCAATAGGAATTAATTTAAGTGTGTTTCTTGATAGACCAGTTTCTTCTATAGTTTCTCTGTTTAGTGCCTGTAATATGCTTTCACCAGGTTCTACCTTGCCTCCCACAAATGCCCAGGTATTCTCAAAACTTGTTTCACCTCTGAGTAAAAACAAAAACCGTTTAGTTGCTTTAGCAAAAAAGACAGTACCTACACTTTGCTTTAAATAACCAGTGTCCATTCTCCGGCCTTGTATTCACCTTCATAACTCTTAACCCAGGAACTGCCAGTCCATTTGTACTGTATTCCTGTGTTAGTGTTTGTCATATAGTGTACGTCCAGATCAGTACTACTGTCAAATACTACATTCCATCTAATACCATCGTACTGAATAATGTCATTGGCTCCAGCAATAAAGTCGTTTCCAGCAGTGTCTTTCCAGGCATCTGCTCCGTCTGTATTGCCTGTATTTCCTATGCCTTTTAATATAAGATATCTTTGCCCTAAGGCCGCAGTTGCCAATCCAGAGGATGGTCCTACTCTTAGGGGGTTTATAATCTTAAGCACTGGATCTAGATCATTTGTAGGAATAGTATCTGCATCCACAGTAAACAATAACTTTGTATCATCGCTGGGATGATAAGCAACTGTTCCAACTATTTCACCAGTGCCAAAGTCTATGCGTATTTGACTTATGCCTGCTTGTAACTCACCATACTGATTTATTACTGCTCGCCAGGTAATGTCATCAACACCTATCTTTACTGGAGGATCATTTTCTATACTTGATTCAACCTTGTTAGTAACAGACTCCTGGCGCTCTAGAATTGTTAGGTTATTACCCAATAACAAGATTCCATAATTCATAGGAGTGAACTTCATTCTAGTGCCAATGAGTATGTCTCTATCAATTACACCATCGCTTATACTGCCTGTTTCATCATAAATGCTGGCAATAATTTTTTGTACTACGCCCAGTTTTTTAACCTTTGCTGGTGGTGATAACCATATAGGCATTTTAAATTGTAGCGTAGCAATGTCAATCTGCTCATCAACCCCTACTGGAACTGCTCGACTACTCCAGGTAGTTTGCTCCAATTCTATATAACTTAAACTACCCCAGTCTAAGTAATTGTCTGTGCTCTGTATTTCCAGTGCTGGATTAAACAGTACTAATATCTGTTCTAAAAGTTGAAGTTTTTGGTTTGTGTTACTGGTCCATATATCCACTGTCATTGTTAAGTTATATGGTACAGGCATGTGTCTCTCAACACTGAAAGCATTGCCTTGCTGTGTAGTATATTCACCGGTATCTTGGTTAAACTTACGCATTCTTATGTGACGCTTATCAACAAAAGTAGGTTCCTGTCTGCGATCTACACTATATTCCATGGCACTAACATAGCAACTAATCATGGGACTAGGATTGATTTTATTTTCACTATTTTCCTTGATTATGTTGCTAACAATACGGGTAGCATCGCCATATCTAACAGGGACAGTTACCAGTGTAGTATTTCCATTACGGTCCTTGCCGAACTCTACCTGGAAGTTGCTGAATGCTCTAATAAACTGTAGCAAGAAACGCCGGATTTGTTGGTCATAAAAAAATTGCTGAGCCATTAGTCATCTTCCCTAGCACTTAGAATGTCACTTAACCCAACACGTTGTGATATAACAACATTGTCATCTCTAGTGGTAGTTGCTGTATTATTAATAAATGTATCTATCTGACGTTGGCCAGTGCCTGGTGTTAACCGTGTTCTTACACTGTCTTCAACCTTGACCCAGCGGCGACCATCAAATCTAAACAGTCTGTTTGGTAAGAAGTCTAACCTTAACACATAATCACCTTCCACTGATGTTGTTGGAAAACTAGTACCCATGGTAACATTTTCACCATTTGGAGCAAGTCCATCACCAACTAGGTAACCCTTGTAAGCATTATTATTCTGTGGGCTTATCCTTGTATTATCAGCACTAACAAGATTACTGTCAACTGTGATAGTAGTCTCATCTGCTGTAAAACCTTTGGGTTCCAGTGGTTTGCCAGTTTCATCTGTTGGTACAATATAGTATCTGCTGGTATCATAACCGCTTTTAGGAACTTCTTTCTCAGCCTGCTCTACAACAGCATTTGTGACCTCAAGCTCTTTCTGATAAGTGCTTAGTAAATCTCTAAGTGTCTTTTCTGTGCTTTGGCCAGTATTTTCATCAATCTGTATCTTGTTTAGTATGTCATTGTATTCCTGGCTGTCTACCAGTGGTCCGCACTTAACACGCCATAAATGTGGCCACCAGGTTGGTGAATATCCTTCTGTGGGTCTAGTTCCTTCCTGAACAACATAGTAACGTTTTAGTGCAATTTCAAGGCTAGTATCCAGGCTATTATAATCTTTAAGATGTGGTAATTCAAGAACATCACCAGCCATCAACCTCCTACCCAGAATCCTGTCCATGTCTGCTAAGTGGAATGTAATGAATAACGTATCGTTTTGTAGGAATAAACCAAACTGACTTAAATCGAAATCAGTATCTGCTACATTGTAGATGCCTCTGAGATTGTAGATATCCTGCTCATATTTGCGGTCCCTGTTCTCTAAAAACAGTAAATCCTGAATAGCAAGTGGATCATCCTGTGCTACACTGGGTTGTGTAGAATCATTTGTACTACCCTGATCCAGTATACCCAGATATTTGTGTACAGAAATTCCTGTGCCGCCCACAGTAAACATCTCTCTAATGTTGCGATCAAAGAACTTGAAATCTGAGGTGTGTGCACCCTCTTTCCACATAGAAATCCTGGGAATTGTCTTTCTCCTACAGTTATAGTATTTATTGCAAAAATGGTTGACACTTTTGTAATATGTGCTAATATGTATATGTAGGAAATGAGGAGATGTACATGACCAAGAAGACACGCGGTGCTACCGTCAAATACAAGATGTATGGAAAGATCAATTTCGAGAAGAAATTTGAGACTGTCAAGGAAGCACGGGGTTTCTTCTGGGGATACGTTGTGAAGACTCCGAATATCACTGGTGAATTAATTATTAACTAATTGAGGGGGGCGAAAGGCTCCTGAATCGCTGATCACTGCATAGGCAGCGTAGGGTATGCAGACCCGAAGCCAGGTTCGACTCCTGGGCCCCCTAGACACCCTTTAAAGTAATTTTTTCCTTAAAAACGATTGACAAGAACCCTATATGTGCTATTATGAAGCATAAGTTGAAATTGAGGAGCAACGAAATGAGCAAAGAAGTTTCAGTAGCGGAGATCCTGGACATGGATGACATGGTTGTTAGCACTCAGGGCTATACTCGTAAGCAGTTGAGCGATGCGTTTGATACTATCGCCGATCCTTCCAACTGGAAGCTGCCCATCACTGCTATCATTAAGCTAGATGAGCTTGATTTGTACAACGAAGCATGTATCTTCTTCACTGGTGCTCCTCTCTCCGTTGAGCACATTCAAGGAAATCGTGCTGCGGTTTCGTCCCCTGGCTACTACGAAACGATCGGAGCGTAAATATGTCAGAGGTATTTGACTTTCCGTCAGGAAAATTGTTACCGTTAAATCAACTTCAACGAGAATGGGTTGAACAGGTAGCAAACGAATCTATTGATAACCTTGATGTCGCTGATATCCTGGATCTAGTAGAATGCATGGAGGAATACTATGGCAGTAACAACTAAACGTCGTAAAAAGAAAACGGCTCGCAGGGCTAAAACTGGCTGGGCTGCTATTCCTACTAATAGTGGCTTTCGTAAGTTTCAACAAATCGCTCATCTAGATGTTGAAACAAAAGAATATGTTCCTGTAGTTAAATCATATGTTCGTAAAACCTACGACAAGAAGACTGCCCAGGCTATCCTGGCCAATCCTGATTTTAAATTTACAAGCAGTAATATTTCTTCATACTGTTACTACGTTCAGCTAGATGATGTAGAACCTGTACCTGCTGAATCAGTAGAGTGGATGAATGCTAAGTTTGCTGAACTGGCTGAATTAGGCAAGGCGCTGGTTGCTGAAAAACGTGCTGAAGAAAAAGCACAAGCAAAAGTATACAAGCCTAGCATTCAAGAGCGTATGCGTGAACAACTCAGCGATATTATTGGCGAGTTTGAATCCTGGGTAGACGCCCAACCTAGCGCGGATATCCCTAAGTTCTTTGATTATCTAAAAAAGAATTCGGTGGCGCAAGCTCACATTGGTAAGATTCGCAGTTACTACGAACCCGTAGCAGCAGAGTTTCAGGCGCTAACGCAAAAGGATTGCCCAGAAGATCTCGCCGAAGGCTATTCCTATTTGAGTAAAGCATATGTTAAGCATATGATCAAGTTCTTTGATGCTATGCTAGGCGACTTGGATGCGTATGCTAACCTTAAGAAGGCTACCCGTGCTACCCGCAAGCCCAAGCCCAAGAGTGCCGACAAGCTGGTTTCTAAACTCAAGATTAAAAAGGATGACGCTAGATTTAAGATTACTAGTGTAGATCCTACCAAGATTGTTGGAGCCACAGAGATTTGGGTATTTAATACGAAGACACGCAAACTAGGACGTTATGTTGCCCAACCCAACACCGAATTTACTGTTAAGGGCACCACGCTACAGTTTTTTGATGAGAAGCAGAGCGTACAAAAAACTCTGCGTAAACCCGAGGAACAGATCAAAGAGTTCATGGGCAGTGGTAAAGTTGCGCTACGCAAGTTTTTAGATGGCATTAAAGCAACTGAAACTAAAATGAATGGCAGGTTTAATGAACACACAGTACTGCTAAAGGTTTCCTAATAAATATAGTATAAGGAAACTAGTATGGCAACAGACTTAACTACTCTACGCAAAGACATTCAGGACTACATATATCTCCGCCTAGGCGGAGATATGATAGATGTGGAATTGGACCCAGCACACTATGACATGTGTATAGACAAAGCAGTTGAACGTTATCGTCAACGAGCAATGGCTAGCACAGAGAGTAGTTATGTGTTTTTGCGTTTAGTAGAAGAGCAGCAAGAATATGTTCTGCCAGACGAAATCCAGGAAGTTAGACAGGTTTTCCGTCGTAGCGTAGGCAGCGGTAGCACTGATACAGGCACACAGTTCGAACCATTTGAAGCAGCCTTTGTTAACACGTATCTACTACAAGCAGGCAGAGTAGGTGGCCAAGCAACCTACGAAATGTACTACCAGTATCAGGAACTTAGCGCCAGATTATTTGGTGGCTTTGTAAACTTTGAGTGGAATCATGTCACAAAGGTACTTACCCTGCTACGTAAGTTTAATGTTAGTGGTGAACAAGTTGTGCTTTGGGTTTACAATACTAGACCAGAGCAAAGACTGCTGCGAGACAACTACGTAAAACCCTGGATAAAAGACTATAGCCTAGCCATGGCAAAGTATACACTAGGCGAAGCTCGTAGCAAGTTCAGCACTATTGCTGGACCACAAGGCGGCACTAGTATGAACGGCGACACGCTTAAAGCAGAAGCACAGGGTGAAATGCAGGTACTAGAAGAAGAACTCAAGAACTACGTAGACGGTTCAGATCCACTTTCATTTTTGATTGGTTAACACTTGATAAGATGTCCATTGCCCTATATGCACCAATTTATTGGTCAAAATTTCACAAAGCCTTGTTGTGATTATACCATAGAGAGCAATAAGCCTCCTATTGAATACTGGAATAGCGACGAACTAGCAACACTAAGAAAAACCTTAGAACAAGGTATCTGGCCAGCTGGATGCAATAGTTGCAAGCATAAAGAACTAGAAAATCAACTTAGTCTAAGGCAAAGAAGTCTGCAGGAATACAATGTGCCTAGTATACCTAAAGTTGAGTTTGTAGATGTTAGATTAAGTAATAAATGTAATTTCGCATGCAGAACTTGTGAGCCTATTTTTAGTAGTCGTATTGCAAAGGAGAGTAGTGTTCACGACTTACATGAATATTATGGATATTCTTTAGATAAAAACTATATTGAACATAGCGAACAAATCTCGCAAGATATCAAATCAATGCTTCCTGAAATTAAAAAACTTATGTTTACAGGCGGCGAGCCTACTTATATAGAGCAGTTTTACGATATTCTTGATACTTGCGATAAGAATATACATCTTCTTGTAACGACAAATGCTAGTATGATAGATGAAAGATTTTTATCATATGCTAAACAGTTTCCAAACCTGCATATAACTTTAAGTATAGATGGGATTGGAGATACTGCGGAATATATTCGTTATGGGACACTTTGGAGTGAAGTAGATAAAAACATAAAAAAGATACTAGAACTAAAGTGTAGTGTAATGTACAATACTGTTCTCAGTGCATACAGTGTATTAGGATTAGAAGATTTAGTAGACTACATTATTGTTCATGAACAAGATGCTTATGGAGCAGATATGTATATCTGCACAAATCCAGTGCATCTGCATCCTTGCGTTTTGCCACAAAGTGTACGAAACAATTTGACTACGACAATACAAAAATGTATTATAAAACTATCAAACAGTAAAAGAGCAACTGATTATAGAAATGCGATTCAAAGTTTGAATGATTTACTAAAACAATTAGATAGTGTTTACTTAGACAATAAAAAGTTTATAGATTTTACAAAAAAACTAGATAGTATACGGAATCAAAAATATGATAATTGGTATTTGTGGTCTGATCGAGTCTGGAAAAGGCACTGTGGGGGACATGCTCGTCGGTGAAGGATTTGAGCATGAAAGTTTTGCAGTATCTCTCAAGGATGCCACAGCCAGTATTTTCAACTGGGATAGAGTGTTGCTAGAAGGCATTACACCTGCTAGCAGAGCCTGGCGAGAACAAGTCGATCCATGGTGGGAACAACGATTGGGCATCCCGAACTTTACGCCGAGACTCGCACTTCAATTACTAGGCACTGATGTGTTTCGTAACCATTTCCATGCTGACATCTGGATACTAAGCATGGAGTCTAGACTAAAAGATTCTACCAGTAACACAGTTATCACAGACGCAAGATTTCCCAACGAGACTGCCATGGTGCGTAGACTTGGCGGCAAAATAGTTCATGTTAAGCGTGGTACTGATCCCGAATGGTGGGATGTGGCTAAGTATGAACCGGATAGGATGCCAGACTTGTATCCTGAAATTCATGCTAGCGAATATAGCTGGGCCAGTGTTACACCAGATTATATGATTGTAAATGACGGTACCATAGAAGATCTACAGTCCACAGTTAAAGATCTTCTTCAAGATCTCCTTGCGTCCAGCCAGTCCTAGATAATTCATAATTACAGTTTAGGCAAACTGTTTTTAGATTATTAACATTTATATGTTGTTGATTTCTGTCTATGCTGAACACGGTTAGTTGCTCAGGCATACTTGGCTTAAAGCCACATTTTTCACAATTAGTCTTCTTCCTGTAACCGGCGAGTTGCCATCTATTCTGTTTGTGTAATTTTTGATTACTGGCTTTTTTGTGACAACTCTCACAAAGTTTTCTGTAGTAAACCTGACCTTTTAAATGATAGTTTACTGCCCTGGGGTTTATTTTACAGTTAAAACATACTGGTCTCATACACTACTTATTAAATTATATTTAATGAACCTTTAAAGGGACATGGTTAACCATTGTTTTCTAGTACATTATAATAAATACTATAAAGAATTCTTTGCAAAGGAATAAAAAAACATGGCATTAGTATCTCCAGGCGTAGAAGTTACAGTAATTGATGAAAGTAACTATGTTGCTAACGAAGCAGGAACAGTAGCAGCAATTATTGTAGCGACAGCGCAAGATAAAACAGCAGGTAGTGGTACAGGCACCGCTGCTGGAACAACAGCCGCTAACGCAGGCAAAACATACCTAATCAGTAGCCAAAGGGATTTAGTAACCATATTTGGAAATCCAGCATTCTACAAGACTGGAACTGGGACTCCGATCCATGGTTATGAGATTAACGAATACGGACTTATGGCAGCGTATAGCTTACTTGGTGTAAGCAATAGAGCTTATGTTACTAGAGCAAATGTTGACTTAGCAGAACTTGCAAGTTCAACAACCAGACCACTGGGCAGACCAAATAATGGAACTATCTGGTTTGATACTGGAACAGATACACGCTGGGGTATTTTCGAATGGAGCAAAACAGCAGGTACGTTTACCAACAAAGTACCTACAGTAATTACAAGCACTGATGACTTATCAGTCGGCATTCCCAAAACAAGTATTGGCGCCATTGGCGACTATGCTGTAGTAGCAACTAATGTTAACAATCCAGTATACTATAAAAACCGCAGCAACGCATGGGTGCTAGTTGGTAGTTCAAGCTGGCAGGTTGCTTGGCCAGCAGTTGCAGGAACAAGCGCAAGCCCAACACTAACAAATGGTAATAGTATTGTTATTAATGGTACAACTGTTACACTTGCTGGAACAACTGTATCAGCCCTTGCAAATAGTATTAACACACAAGCTATTACTGGTGTCACTGCTGCGGTACATAGCAACAAAATAGAAATTTATGCTACAAGTTCAGCAGCAAGCGATGGATCAACAACTGATGGTAAAATTACACTAGCAAATGGCAGTGGCACAATTCTTACAGATACTGGATTGACAGCTGGCACGTACACATGCCCACTAGTTCAGCAAAGCGAGCATTTTAATGTTCCTGAATGGAAGATCACAGACACAACACCACGACCAGCTGGCAGCGTTTGGGTCAAAACAACAGCAACTAACACTGGCGCAAGTTTTGATGTTACTGTTTATAATTCAAGCACTGCTGCATTTGAAGCAGTAAGTGCTCCACTATATGAAAATGATCGCACAGCTAACAAGAACCTAGACACATCAGGCGGTAAAGCTATTGCTGTGGGAAGTTACTATGTACAGTATGATGTTTCAGAAAATGATACAGTAACATATAAAATTTTCCGCAGATATGCTACTGGTATCCTTGAAGTCACTGGCAATATTGATTCAGCAAACCCGCTTACCGCTAGTGAAACATTTACTATTCAGGCAAGTGCAGCAAATAGCACTACGCTTACCAGTGCAGTTACAGTTATACTAAGCGGTACCGGCCTAGCAGATATGGCAAGTGACATAAATGCTGCTAACGTAGCAAACGTTAGCGCAGAAGTAACAAGTTCTGGCTACTTAAAGATTAAACACGCACTTGGCGGTGTTATTGTTCTTAAAGACACAAGTGGTACACCACTTACAGACGCAGGTATTGTAACCGGTATTACAACTGGCCAGGTAAGAGCAGGTAATAGCAGTGACTTAATTTTAAGTAACTGGGTTGCTCCTACACACACTGCTAACTCAACTGCTCCAAACGCAGATCCTTCAGATCAACGCTACTGGTATCATGGTGGTACTGAAGCTGATATTATGATTAGCGATGGCAGTGCCTGGAAAGGTTATTCTACTGTCACTAGTGACGCCAGAGGATATAATTTAAGTAATACTGACCCTAACGGTGTAATTTTTAGTGCTACAGAACCTACTACACAGAGCGATGAAACTTCTCTTGTAGTTGGTGATTTGTGGATAGACACCAGTGATTTGGAAAATTATCCTAAGCTGTATCGTTATCAAACAGTGAACAGCGAAAATCGATTTGTACTAATTGATAACACAGATCAAACAACTGAAAATGGTATACTATTTGCTGATGCTAGATTTATGGGTAATACAAGCACAGACGTAGTAACAGGAACTCTAACGACCACCAAGAGTTTGCTATCCAACAATACTGTTGACATCGATGCACCAAATCCAGCTCTTTATCCAAGGGGTATGCTATTGTTCAACACACGTCGTAGCAGTTACAATGTTAAAAAGTTCCGCAAAAATTACTTTAGCAGAACAAACTTTAGTGATACCACACTTTATCCAACGCTTCCAACAGAAAAGGATGCCTGGGTAACAGCAAGCGGTAATCGCAACAATGGCAGTCCATATATGGGCCGCAAAGCAGTTCGACAAATTGTTGTAGCAGCAATGAAGTCTGCTATTGATGGCAGTGAGGAACTAAGAGAAGATATCAGAACATTTAATGTTATTGCTGCCCCTGGATATCCAGAACTTATTCCAAACATGGTAAGCCTTAATAATGATCGTAGAAATACAGCCTTCGTGGTTGGCGACACTAGTATGAGACTTGCGGCTACTGGCACAGCAATTACAAACTGGGCAGCTAACAACGCTAGATCTACATCAGATGGCGAAGACGGTCTTGTAACCACAGATCCATATCTTGGTGTATTTTATCCAGCAGCCCAAACTAATGATCTAACTGGAAGTACTATTACTGTACCAGCAAGTCATATGATGCTAAGAGTTATTAGCAGAAGTGATGATCAGAGCTTCCCCTGGTTAGCGCCAGCAGGTAGCAGACGAGGCCTTGTAGACAACGTAAGCAGCATTGGTTATATCAATAGTGCTACTGGAGAATTTGTAGTTGATAACGTTAGAGAAAGTTTAAGAGATACACTTTACACTAACAAAGTCAATCCAATTACGTTCTTTAATGGTACTGGACTTATGAACTACGGCAACAAAACAAGATCTGCTACAAGTAGTGGGATTGATCGCATTAACGTAGCAAGACTAGTTGCATATCTACGCAGGACACTACAACAAACAGCTCTAGGATTTATTTTTGAGCCTAACGACAAGATTACACGTGATGAGCTCAAAGAACAAGTAGAGCAGTTAATGAATGATCTAGTAGCAAAGCGTGGTATATACGATTACTTGGTTGTTTGTGATGAAACAAATAACACACCAACAAGAATTGATCGTAATGAGCTATATGTTGACATTGCTATTGAACCTACAAAGTCTGCGGAATTCATTTATATTCCAATTAGACTTAAGAACACAGGTGAAATTGCCAGCGGTAATATAGCAGCCGCAAATGCTGTTTAACATATAAAGAAAGCATGAAATAATGGGGCGAAGGTAAAATTTGCCCCATTTTTCATGAACACTTTCAGATAAATATCTATATAATTTAGGAGGCAGACAAAATGTCAGTTTCATCACTATTAAAATTTACTGTACCTTTAGACAGTGATCAATCAGCAAATGCACAGGGCCTACTTATGCCCAAGCTACAATATCGCTTCCGTGCTATGTTTGAAAATCTAGGCGTGTCTACTCCACGTACAGAACTTACAAAGCAGGTTATTGATATTACTCGTCCAAGTGTAACATTTGAAGAAATGGAAGTTCCTATTTACAACTCACGTATATATCTTGCAGGTAAACATAGTTGGGATATGTGCACAGTTAACTTCCGTGACGATGTAAACGGCAGTGTTACAAGACTGCTTGGCGAACAAGTTCAGAAACAGTTCGATGTTATGGAACAGGCAAGCGCCGCAGCAGGTATTGACTACAAGTTTATCACAAGATTTGAAGTACTTGATGGTGGTAATGGAGCAAGTACAGCTAACGTATTAGAGACCTGGGAACTATATGGCTGCTTCTTGCAGAATGTTAACTATAATAGTCTAGCATATGCTAACAACGAACCAGTTACTATTACAGCAAGCATCCGTTTCGATAACGCAGTGCAGACACCAATTGGTGACGGTGTTGGTGCTACAGTAGCAAGAGCACTAGGCCAGACAGTAACAGGCTAATAATTATTAACCCTTTACGCATTAAACCTCCCACTGGGAGGTTTTTTGTTATATTAGCATATATTTTTAACGATAAATACATAAAATATGGAGTTAGTCTGTGGCAAGTGTTAATAGTACATTAAAAGCATTAGCAAAAGGAGATCACATTAAAGATTTCCAGCATGCTGCTAGATTGTTTGTAGATAACAATTATGAGTTACAACCACGTTACTCACACCTGTTCCATGTTGTTTTTAATTTAACACCACAAGCAGCCCGGCTTTTTGATAATCAGGAAAAACTGGAAATAAACATGCTTGTTAAAAGCATTGATCTTCCAAGTTTTAACTTTGATGTGCAAACGCATAATCAGTACAATAGACAGGTTCATACACAACACAAGATTAACTATAGTCCTGTAACTGTGCAGTTTCATGATGATCAGAAAGACATAATAAGAAGTTTATTACATAGTTATGCTAGTTTTTACTATGCAGATTCTAGATATGCTCTTGGTGGTAGTTCTTACAGTACAAATGACAGATACTATGGCAATGCTGGAGATAGTTACGGTTTAGCAACGGGTCAGCAAAGATTTTTTAAAGACATCAGAGTTTACAGTATGTTGCAAAAAAGATTTGCTGAATACATTCTTGTTAATCCTATTATTAATGCATTTAATCATGATAACCATAATTATGCTTCAGGAACTCTTATGCAGCATACTATGCAGATTAACTTTGAAACTGTAAAATATGCTACGGGTTTTGTTAACAATGTTACACCCAAGGGTTTTGGAGAAGTACACTATGATAAAACTCCAAGTCCACTGGGTGTATTTGGTAGTGGTGTGGATAACAGTATTTTCTTCCGCGGTGGATTTATTGACGCTGTTAATACTGTAGCACGAGATTTGAACGAGGGTAATCTGTTAGGTGCTATTGCTAGAGGAGCAGTTATCTTTAATAATACAAGAGATGTAAATTTAGGCAAAGTATTAGAAAAAGATTTAACCAGAGTAATAAGCAGTGTTCTTAGAGGCAATAATCCACTAAGCGATGTAATACTGCCAAATATATTTGGTATAGATAAAGTAATTAGAGATACTGTTGGAATTAGCGGACAGCGTATAGGAGGCACTGGCGCACCTGTGGATAGAAATTTTCATGATAATTCTACCAGTGTTCCTCAAACTGTACGTAGTAATAATAACTCGGTGACTAATACTAGATTTAACCAACCCAGTAACTTTATACAAGACATTGTTGACTTAGGCTCTGCCATTTTCAGTCCAAATACAACTAGAAGTCCTGCTAGTCCTAGGCGGTTAAGTGATGGCACTTTATTTGAGCTGTTTACATCACCAAGTGATAGTAAGCAACAAAAATTAGAATTTCTAACGAATAGGATAGCACAGTTAGATAGTCAGATTAATAATCCTCCACCAGGCGGTGTTCCTATTTTTGTAATTAGAGAAAGAGACGAACTAATTCAGCGCAGAAATTTGGAATTTAATATAGGAAGTACCTAATATGTCTCAGGATACCAGTTTACCATTGGTTAATATCAATGATGATGTAGATAGAAAAGTAAATGACTTTTTTAATACATACTTTTTGCCTAAAGCTAAAATAAATGAAAATGATTATGAATTAATAAAAAGTTTTTGTATTAGTAGAACATCAAATACTTCTGCAGCAGCAGCTCTTACAGCAGCAATTATTAATGTTATGAACGAACTTGATTTATATGCGGATGATGTTATAGACCAGTTCAAAGCAAGCTCAGACCCCAATACTATACCACTTTTTCTTAATTTAAGCAGAAAAGGGGTGAGTTTACTGGGATACAAAAATACTAGAATTGTACCTCCCAGAGTTAAACAACAGGTTATAACCTAATGGCAAACTGGGCAAACGGAATATATGAAGTTGTGAACACTGAGAAATACGCAGGCAACCGTAAACCACGTTATAGAAGTAGCTGGGAACATGCTTTTATGCGGTTTGCTGATAATCATCCCAGTGTAGTGAGCTGGGCAAGTGAAGCTGTAAAGATACCCTACAGAAATCCGCTCACAGGCAAACAAAGCATATATGTTCCTGACTTTGTTATTGTATATGAAAGCAAGGGTGGCAAACGCAGAGCAGAACTTATTGAGGTAAAGCCTGAAAGTCAAACCAGGTTATCAGAAAAAACAAGACCACAAGAAAAACTACAAATTGCTCTTAACCATGCCAAGTGGACCGCGGCGGCAGACTGGTGTAGGCTTAAAGGTCTTAATTTTAGAATTATTAATGAGTCAGATATCTTTCATCAAGGTAAAAAGCGGCGCTAAGTATAAACATGACAAAAAAACTTGAATCCTTATTTGACTTACCAGACATAAAAGATGATTTAGATTATAGTGCTAGCGGAATTGACACAGAAGCAACAGCGGATGATTTGCCTGCTATACAAAATACACTAGAAGCAGTGGATAAGATTGATGCAGCCTTGCCTACTATCCGTGACCTGGAAACCAGTGACAAAGATTTAGATGACATAGCTGATACAGCAAAACAAACGTTTCAGGATCTTATGGATCTGGGCATGAATGTAGAAGCACGTTTTGCTGGAGAAATATTTAACAATGCTAGTAGAATGCTGGATACAGCTTTAACAGCAAAAACAAATAAAATAAATAAAAAACTTAAAATGGTAGAGCTACAATTAAAGAAAGCCCACCTGGATCTTAAAAAGAGTGATGTTACTTATGGACAAGACATTAGTGACGGAGACGGCGTAGTGCTGGATAGGAACACTCTCCTACAGGAAATTTTAGGCAAAAATAGCTAAATATAATATAGGATGATTGCTATGAAAAGTTTGAAAACATATCTAATGGAAGCCGAAACAACCTATCAGTTTAGGTTAAAAGTAGCTTGTGAGTGTAATGAAGAAACTCTGGATAAGCTAGAAACAGCTCTAGAAAAGTATGAGCTTAAGAGTTTAAGTAAGCCAAAGCGTACACCAATCCAGGAGCATCCCACAGATTTTCAAACACTCAGTAACGCAGAAGTTCATATCATGGATGCTGAAGTACAGTATCCAGTAACTGCTTATCAACTATATGAATATATTAGTCAGGTAGTTGGTATTCCAGCTAGTCACCTAGTTGTTATTAACAAAGATCATCCAGAAGAGATTGCTCGTGAAGAAGCTCTCAAAGAGGAAGGTGACGAATATGTTACCAAACTTGATGATGCCGATTACAAAGATGCAGACAGCGTAAAAGTTGAGGATCATTTCGGCGACAAGTACAACGAGAATATGTTGAAAGACTTAGAAACTCGTAAATATGAATTCGCAAAGGAATAGATCAATGCATATGATTGACGTAATGAACAAACTTAAAGAAATCGCTGAAAGCGGTTA